>OJGW01000010.1_pt1 | contig 36869 bp, 36 predicted proteins | sample 1594511 | NCBI WGS metagenome assembly OJGW01 (sample SAMN05416844, study PRJEB24817) | seawater metagenome | isolation source: Sea water | place: Canada:Atlantic | collected 2013-07
TCTTCGCGGGTGAGTTCCCGGTGATTACTCTCGGGCAACACGTAATCGATCACCTTGTCTGGGTGATGCGGCACACTCCAGGAGGCATCGTCGTTGGTATTGCCGTGACCGATGTGATACACCTTGCCCATCGAGTGAGCGACGTAGCCGTTGTTAATGAAATGCTGAGGCAACGTCACCGCGTCCGGGTAGACATCGCGGAACTGAGTGCCGAAACTATAAAAACCCGTGGAGGTCGATCGACTGCCCAGCATCAGATTGTAACGCGAAGCCATGCAGACGGCCTGGTTACAGTAGGCATTTTCGAAACGCACCCCCTGCCCGGCCAGTCGATCGAAGTTCGGGGTGGTCGCCACCTCATCGCCAAACGCCCCAATAGTGGGCTTCAGGTCATCGACTAGGATCAGGAGAACATTAGGTCGGTCAGCGGCAGAAAGCGCGGCGGCGCTCAGACCGACGCAGGCGGTGACAACGAGGAGGCATCTTTAAAAATTAAATATGAGATGAAAATTTGGATTAGTTGTGAGACGCGGGGGCGTTACGGTTTGCTGGCTTGGGGTAGACTCCGACTCCTTGCGCCCAGTCGTCCCAACGCTGCGCCAAATCGTCGGCAATCCCCGCATGCCTCCCGATTAGATCGTTGGTCTCCGTGCGGTCGGCCTCGAGATCGTAGAGCTCCCATTTGGTGGCATCGACCTCACCCGGAACGGATACTCTGGAACCCACCAGTTTCCACTTACCGTGCAAAACGGCCGCATTGTCTTCGTGCTCGAAAAACAACGGTTCGCCGCGCTCCAGAGAACGACCGGCAAAGGCGGGCGTGAGCGATTTGCCCGGCAACGGCGGAATCCGCCGCCCGTTGGAGTGTTCGGGGTAAGTCGCACCCGCGAGCTCGTAGAGCGTCGGCGCCAAATCGATCAACGTCGCTGGCTCTGCATACCACCCGGAACGCGGCGCGATGCCGCGCGGCCAGTGCGCGATAAACGGCGTTGAGATGCCCCCCTCATGAGTGAAGTGCTTGAACTTGCGAAATGGAGTATTGGACGCGTTGGCCCACACCTCGCCATACCCGGGGCCCGAACCGTAGGTGGATTCCCATGTCGCCAAGTCGAAGGGATCCGTCTTGCCCCCCAAGCGTCCGCCTTCTTGGCACGCGCCATTATCCGACAGAAACATAATCAACGTATTATCCAATTGCCCGGATGCCTCTAGGTCGGCCACGAGCCGACCGATATTCTGATCCATGCGATCAATCATCGCCGCGTAGTTCGCCATCCGCAGATCCATGTCTCGCTGCTTCTCCGGGCTCATCTCATCCCACGCCTTGAACGATCGATCGCTCAACTCCCAATCCGCATCGATCAACCCCAACTCACGCTGACGATGGAGACGGGTTTCACGTAGCTTGTCCCAACCCGCCATATATTTGCCGACGTATTTTTGCACCTCTTCCTGGTGCGCATGCAACGGCCAGTGGGGTGCGGTGTAAGCGAGATAAAGGAAGAACGGACGATCATCGTGCTCGGCCTCTTCGTGAATAAACTTCATCGCATAATCGGTGAACGCATCCGTCGTGTAGTAACGCCGATCGGTCGTGCTCTCTGGATTCTCGACGGGGTCATTCTGAAACGTGATTCCCCGCGGTGCTTCCGGCGCAAAGAAGTTGGAGGCTCCGGGCAGGTTTCCGTAGAATTTGTCAAAGCCTCGCTGCAGCGGCCAACGGCTCTGGTCGTTCATACCAAGATGCCACTTCCCGGCCAAGAAAGTCGCATATCCGCTCTCGCGAAGAACCTCCGCCAAGGTTACGCAATCGCGGTTCAGAAAGCCCCGGTAAGACGGAAAATCCGGACCGTGGTCCTTCCTGAAATCTTGGGGCGGATTGGTCATCCAGCCGATCCCCGTCTGGTGCGGATGCAGCCCCGTCATCAGGGAGGCCCGCGTCGGACAACAGCGCCCACTGTTGTAGAATCGGGAAAATTTCAGACCACCCGCGGCCAGCTTATCCAGAGTCGGGGTCTCAATTTCACCGCCGTAAGCACCGATATCGGAAAAGCCCATGTCATCGGCTAAGATGATGATCACATTGGGGCGATCATCGGCAGCAGACAGAGAGACTGCGCCAAACAAAGCCAAGGAAAGAACGAAACGTTTGGACAACGGGAAAAGGGGCATGAAGCCACGAATGGACTAATTGGCGAAAACCTCAAACCACGAAATTCCGGACCGTAATCCTCACAGAATTGTCTCGTGCAATTCACGACAAAGTTGTCTAGATAACCTTTATGCCGCCGTTTACTCTGCGTTTCCGACTCTCTCGCCTTCATCCACTCATTGTCGCGATGATCTGCTTTGCCCCGGCTCAGGGCATCGCCGCCCAGGAGAATTATGAAAATTCGCCCATCGCCTATTCCAAAAACGCGCCAGTTGATGCCATTTCTCGCCTCCAGAATCGCTTCGCCGCGACTGGCATCGCGGATGCCGAAGACGAACTGGAGATCCTACGGATGCTTCTCGCTGAGCTCGAGATCCCGATCTCCAGTCAGCTCCTGGTGTTCTCCCGCACCAGCCTGCAACGCGATCGAATCAGCCCGAAGAACCCACGCGCCATTTACTATTCCGATACCTATTACGTCGGTTGGGTGCCGGGCGGTTTAATTGAGATCACGACGATCGACCCTCAGCCCGGAGCGGTATTCTACGCCATCGATCCGCGCAAACCAGCCCGGGCCAGTGGACTTAAATTTCAGCGCGAATCCGACTGCCTACGTTGCCACGGTGGGCACTTTGTTCGTGGTATTCCGGGCGTGTTCGCTCGCTCGGGGTTTCCCGACTCGACCGGTGAACCCATCTTCAAATTCGGCTCCACTCTGGTCGATTATCGCACGCCTTTCGAGGAACGCTGGGGCGCTTGGTATGTGACCGGAGAGCACGGTCGCACGCAACACCGCGGCAACATCATCGCGACCGAAACAGACAACACTTTGATTTTCCCCACCAAGGAAGGTACCAACGTCACGGATCTGTCGGAATACTTTAATGTGAATCGCTATCTCGCGCCGACCAGCGACATCGTTTCGTTCCTCGTCTTCGAGCACCAAACCGCGGTGCAGAACGCGATTACCAAGGCGTCAATCGAAGCTCGCCGGATGTTGCATTACCAAGCCGGACTCCAGGAAGCATTCAAGGAACCCATCACCGATATGCCGGAATATGACAGCGTGAAGTCCGTCTTCGCCAGCGTCACTCGGGAGGTCGTCGATGCGTTGCTCTCCAAGGACGAGGCGCCACTGCCCTTTTGCATCAAGGGGTAGCCGGAATTCGCTAGCGACTACACCGTCGCCGACCACAAATCGGTCTATGGCAACTCGCTGCACGATCTCACCGTCCGCCGTCAGCTTTACCGCTATCGCTGCAGCCCGATGATTTATTCACCGATGTTTTTGGCCATGCCGGCCCAACTCAAAAAACAGATTTTTGAAGCTCTCGCTGATGCGCTCGACCCGGAGCTTGCCGACGAGCGTTACAGCTATATCAAAGCTGATGAGCGCGCGGAGATTCGTGCTATTCTTCACGAAACGCTTTCCTCCATCCGTCCCTTTCTTGAGCAAAGTTAGTCCGCCCCTTTACCATGCTTCTCATCTCCCGTCTTCACCTCGCTTTAGTGATCGCCGGATCGGCTTTTCTTCCACATGCCGCCTCAGCCGATAAAACGGACAGCGATCTCAAAAAGAATCTGCCCTACTACGAAGACTCCGTGCGCGCGGCCGATGCCTACATCGCGGAACGTTGTGTGTTGGACCTCTACTATCCGACCAACACCTCTAACTTCGCGACGGTGGTCTGGTTTCACGGCGGCGGTCTGACAGCCGGCAATAAATCCGTCGCCGAGCGGTTGAAGAATCAGGGCATTGCCGTCGTAGCGGTAAACTACCGCCTGTCCCCCAAGGCCACGTCTCCGGCCTACTTAGAGGACGCGGCCGCAGCGGTCGCATGGGTTTTCAAGAACATCGCGAAGTATGGAGGTGATCCGGACAAAATATTCGTATCGGGCAGTTCGGCCGGCGGCTACCTCACCAGCATGCTGGGACTCGATAAGTCCTGGCTGGCGGCTCACGACATTGACGCCGATCGCATCGCCGGACTGATTCCACTCGCGGGCCAAACCCTGACGCACTTCACGATTCGAACGGAACGAGGCCTCCCCCGCGAACGACCCGTGATCGATGATCTGGCACCGCTGTATCATATCCGATCCGATGCGCCACCGATACTACTAGTCACGGGAGACCGCGAAATGGAGATGCTCGGTCGCTATGAAGAGAACGCCTACTTCTACCGCATGCTCAAAGTCGCCGGCCACCCCGATGTCCGTTTAATGGAACTCGACGGCTACGGCCACGCCCCCCAAGAACCGTTTTATCCGTTACTACTCAAAGAGATTAAACGGGTGCTAGCGAAGAAGAATGAGCCTGTGGGATGATGGGATTCGCCCTCGGCTAGACTGAATAATTGATCTTGGAGCGGAGGGACTTCTCCCCTCAGGCTCCGCGTAATTCATGAGTTCTGCGGCATCTTCTCACGGTGATTTAAGCACGCCCAAGGCGGCCATGGTCATTTGTGCGCTTGGAGTTGTCTTTGGCGACATCGGCACCAGTCCCCTCTACGCTCTGCGCGAGGCCGTGCACCACCTACCCGCGGCGGAACGCGCCGGTGCGGTCTACGGCGTGCTGTCTTTGATCTTCTGGGCCTTGATCAGCGTAGTGAGTATCAAATACGCGACCGTGGTCATGCGGGCGCACAATCAAGGTGAAGGCGGCATCTTCGCGCTATTGGCTCTGAGTGGGCTTGAAGCTTGGAAACCCAAAAAACGCGCACCGGTGGCCATCATCATTGTATTAGTCGGCGCGGCGATGCTGTGCGGCGAAGGCGTAATTACGCCGGCGATTTCGGTGCTCAGTGCCACGGAAGGATTGAGCGTAATCATGCCGGCTGCACACGAGTATGTGATCCCCATCTGTATCGTTATCCTGATCGCCCTGTTTTGGGTGCAGCGACACGGCACCCATGTCATCGGGTCCCTCTTTGGTCCGATTATGCTGGTTTGGTTCAGCACGCTCGGACTGCTCGGACTTTGGCGTATCTGGGAGGCTCCCCAGGTGCTGGTCGCTATTAATCCCATGCATGGTTGGCAACTACTCAGCACCCATCCGCACGCCGTGGTTGGCATCCTCGGCGGCGTGGTGCTCGCCATCACGGGGGTGGAAGCACTCTACGCCGACATGGGGCACTTTGGTCGCAAGGCCATCCTGCGCGCCTGGTATGGCGTCGTGCTGCCGGGACTCGTGCTTAACTACTTCGGCCAAGGCGCCCACGTCATCGCCCACCCCGCCGATGTGACGAATCCATTTCTGACGCTGGCTCCGGAAGGCCCGATGCGCATCGGGCTCGTGCTGCTTTCCGTCGCCGCTGCTATCATCGCAAGCCAAGCATTGATTTCGGGCACGTATTCACTGATCCGCCAGGCAATCCAGCTCGGCTACTTTCCGCGGCTGAAAGTGCTCCACACCAATCCTGACCAGCGTGGCCAAATCTACGTGCCAATGGTCAACTTCAGCTTGGCCGTCGGCAGCATTGCCACCGTGCTCTACTTTAAATCTTCATCGAGTCTGGCTGCCGCTTACGGTATTGCGGTCACCGGCACGATGGCGGTGACGACGTTCACGTTGTTCTTCGTGGCAACTCGCACTTGGAAATGGGCGACGCCGCTCGCGGCTGCGATGTGCTTCGCCTTCTGGACGATCGACCTAGGTTTCTTTGCCGCGAATCTGCCGAAGTTCTTCGAAGGCGGTTGGGTGCCGCTGGCCTTCGGCGCGATTCTGCTCATCACCATGCTCACGTGGAAAACGGGGCGAGTCGAAATCGCCGACAAGATTTACGGCCAGGCCACCGCAGGGCTACAACTGGCCGACATCGCCAAGAGCAGCCACATCGTGCGGGTGTCAGGCAGTGCGGTCTTCATGGTCGCCTCCCCCATTGGCCCCCCCTCGCCTTGCTGCACCATTTAAAGGCCAACAAGAGCCTGCAGAAAACGGTCGTGCTACTCACGATCCAAACCGAAGAAGTGCCAACGCACCCCGCCGACCAAAGACTCACCCTGGAAGAGCACGGCGAAGGCGTCTGGCGAGCCATCGGGCGCTACGGTTACATGGAATCGCCGGACGTCGCCGACCTTTGCGCCCGGATTGCGGCACGAGGGGTGCCGTTGAAGGACAACGCCACCACCTTCTACTTCAACCGTGAGATGATCCTGACAGGAGGCGACGCGCCGATGTTTGCTTGGCAAAAAGCCTACTACGCTTTCCTCTCCCGCAACGCCCAACCGGTCAAAGATTACTACGCCGTAATGCCCACGCAGATCATCGAAATCGGTATGCCGGTGCAGCTGTAGCCGATCGACTCACCCGCATGCCCGACGACGACACTCATTTCGATCAGCCGCGTAAAACCTACGTGATGCGCACAGAGGAGAAGTTTGTGCGCGCCAATGCCAAACCCGGACAGAACGCACCCGGCGAGCAAAATGATGTGCGGGCTTGGCGCGAGGATCAACGCGTCATCGAAAATCAAGCCGGCACGGATGATCTCACGGCACCGCCGAAATACCTGTATCGAAGGCGACGGGACTTCGTGATCTTACTCCTGCTCGGAAATGGATTCTTTGGCGGGATGATGTTTTTGAACCCGCAAAACCCGTTCGTGCTCATGTTCGGCTTGGCCGGAATCATACTTAGCAGCGTAGGTGGTTATTGGATAATCTACCACCTGATGCAGAAGTATTGAGCTCACCCGGCGCTCACTCTCGCTCACTTTTACTCCGTCGACTCGAATCGTTTCGCTTCGCGATTCTTGCGCACGGTTCCGGCGGGAAACAATTGACCGTTCATGGCGATATAGACGCCTGGCGGCAGCACCTGCAGTCCGCCAATCGCACATCCGACGTTAAAAAGTGCATCGTTTTGACGAAACCGGGCCGGCAACATGGATCCCGTAAAGACAATGGTCTTACCTTCGATACCTTCGAGCGCGGCGGCGGTCTCGGTCATGGAATCGGTGCCATGCGTGATCAAAATACGTTTCTCCGGGGCGGCCTCTACCCTGGCACGAATCAGGGCGCGGTCAGCGGCATCGAGCTCCAGACTGTCTTTGCGCAGCACACTCTCGACCTCGTAAGCGAAGGTGACATTGGCCTCGTGCAGCAACACTCCGATCTGCGGGTCGCCGATTTCGTAAGAACTCGTTGCGTCAAAATACACTTTATCGATGGTGCCACCCGTGGCGATAGCCCGAATGCTGAGGTCGGAAGGATCTGGCATACCCGCAAACTACCTGCGCAACCCCCACGAGCGAACCCAATTTGGTCCCAAACGCCCCTCCCGTCCTTGGATATTGCCAATCACGGCCAATTTTCATCCAACTGAAGGGCGACTCTTCCCGCTGCCACTTGTGAAAACTCTCATTCCCGTCGTAACTACATTCCTCGAAACCCGCACCAGTCGGCAAAATTTGCTCGCACTGTTCAAGTTGCTGGGGGTGTTGGCCCTACTGGTGAGCCTATACAGCGTGGGCTTCCACGTTTTGATGGAACGGGAAAATCAACACTTCAGCTGGATCACCGGAATCTATTGGACCCTCACGGTGATGAGCACCCTAGGCTTCGGAGACATCACGTTCCACTCCGACATGGGGCGTTTATTCTCCATCATCGTTTTGGGCACCGGAGTCGTGTTTCTATTGGTGCTGCTCCCGTTCACTTTTATCGAGTTTTTCTACGCCCCGTGGATGAAGGCGCAGGCCGCTTCCCGAGCGCCGCGATCACTGCCTCTGAGCACCCACCGTCACGTGATCATCACGGAACACGGCCCGGTCACCACGATCCTCATTCGCATGCTCAAAAAGCATCGCTACCCCTATTTTTTCCTCGTGCCGACGGTTCCCGAAGCGCTCGAAATGCATGATCGCGATCTGCCCGTGGTTGTGGGGGATCTGAGTGACCCCGAAACCTACGAACGCGTGCGCATCGACCAGGCCGCTCTCGTCGTCACCACCCGGTCGGACATCATCAATACCAATGTCACCTTCTCGGTGCGGGAGATAAACGATAAGATTCCAATCATCGCCACGGCGCGTTCCAGCGCCGCCCGCGATGCACTCGAACTGGCCGGTGTTTCGGAAATTCTTTCCCTCGATGAAATCATGGGACAGGCGCTTGCTCGGAGGGTCATCGATGCCGGATCTTGCGCGCAAATTATCGGCCGCCACGGTGAGTTGGTCATCGCGGAGGCTACCGGCTACAATACCGATCTCGTCGGGAAATCCGTCGCCGAATGCAATATGCGGGCTCGATCCGGAGTGACCGTGGTGGGCGTGTGGCAGCAAGGAAAGCTGATGCCACCGGATCCGAAGAAGGCCATCGATGAACACACCTTCTTCATCCTCAGTGGCACCCAACAAGAGATCGACACCTACAACGAAGTATTCAGCCAAATTCGAAACGAAAACGAAATCGACCCCAGTGTATTAATCATTGGCGGAAGTCGCGTCGGTAGCGCCACCGCCCGGGCACTCAATGAGCGTGAAATCGCATGGACGATTATCGAGAAAGATGCCGACCGTATACTTTACCCGGAACGCAGCTTCGTGGGGGATGCCTCCGAGTTCGATTTACTGGTAAAGGCCGGCATGCATCGCGCCACCACCATCATCATCACCACCCACGACGATGATACCAATACGTTCCTGACTATCTTCTACCGCAAGCTGCGCCCGAAGGCCCAGCTTATCAGTCGATGCACGCACGAAGCCAATGTTTCACGCCTACATCGGGCCGGAGCCGACCTGGTGCTTTCCTACGCCGACATGGGCGCAAACCTGATTTTTAACGAGCTCAAAGGTAAGGAAAACCTCCTGCTCGCCGAAGGGGTCAGTGTCTTTTCAACCCCGGTCCCGTTGTCTCTCTCCGGTATGACTCTCGCGGAGTCGGCGGTCCCCAGCCATACGGGGTGCTCAATCGTCGCGATCGAGAGTGGAGGTCACCGGGAAACAGAGTTTAAACCTGACACCCTGCTACCCGAGAATGGAACCCTCACTCTCATCGGTTCAGTCGAAGCCGAAGAGAAATTCCTCACGATGTTCGCCGATCAATCGGCGGCTTTGTAAGCGAGCCCATTGCGCAAAATCAAATCGAGCAACGTCTCGTAATCAGTCCCGGCCGTCTCAACCGCCTCGGCAAAATCTTCCCCAAAAGCCAGACACGGATTAGGGTTAGCTTCCAACAAGTAGAATTCACCCGCCTCTGACATCCGGAAATCCAATCGGGCGTAACCCGTCAGACTGAGCGCTTGATAGATCTGCTTGGAGAGCCGCACAAGTCGACGCGCTTGCGTGGGGGTCAACTTAGCGGGTTCCGTCGTGAGCCCAATCTCCTCCTGATGGGCATAGCTCCATTTGAGCTTGCTGGTCGCAATATTTGGCGCGCCTTCGGGGAGGTTCGTCATCACCATTTCCCACGGCTCGAACGTCTTCAAACGGTCGTTGCCCACGACACTCATGTAGAGTTCGCGACCCGCGATATATTGCTCCGCAATCGCCGGACGGCCGGTCTTGCGATGGAGCATATCCACCCGCTTCGCAAGCGCCGCATCGTTACTCACCACGGATGCCCGCGAGATTCCAACCGACCCTTCGTCGATCAAAGATTTAACCAACAAAGGAAACGGCAACGCCACCGGTCGGCGCACTTTACGGCCTACGGGAAATACCGCAAAATCGGGCACTGGAATGCCGTGATGCGCGAGAATCTGTTTGGAAAGTGCTTTGTCGTGAGCGAGGGTCAGTCCTCGTGGATTACATCCCGTGTAAGGCACTTTCAGGAGTTCGAGATAACTCACGAGGTGCTGATCAAACAACGGTTGCCCATCGAACTCCTCTAGCATGTTGAACACGATATCCGGCTGCATCCGCCCGATCGTTTCCCGCAACAAATCGAGGTCGCCGTAAAGTCCCACCGGATGCACGTCGTGCCCCATCTGCTCGAGCGTAGTTTTGACATCATACTCCATCTTCCACGGATGGATCTGCTCATCGGTCAAACCCTTAATCGTTTCGGGAGGCACCAACGCTTCGTGCATTAACGCCAAAATTCGGCGGGGTTTTAGGCGACGGACATTCATGCTACTTATAAACAGATACCTCGATGCGATGGACGCATCGCATACGGCGTAAACATGTCGACGAGCTCATCCCGGGGCACGGTAGGGCGCAATCCCCAACCGCTGCCCTCGAACGCACCCAGGCGATCTATCCAAATAATGGCGGCCTATTTACTGCTCTTTTTTCGTGATTTGCTCCCGCCGCGTTTCTGCGGATCGGTGACATTCCCAACTCGCTCCCATTGGTCCTGTTTCTTCTCATCGAATTTATAGGACACCGCCATCGCGATCGGGGTGGGTTCACCCTCTGCACTGATGTGCGGGGAAAAATCTAAGCTGATCGTCGCCGCCAATGCCGAAGCGATGAAATGGGGATCGTCACCAATCAATACTTCCGGGTTCACCACGTCGCCATGCTCATCCACGACGAAATTGATTACGACTTCTTCGCGTTTTCCGGTGCCGCTGAGTTGAGTTGGGTAGTAAGGCTCGATCCATGCTGAGGGCTCCGGCCATTCTCCGACATCATCCGCTTCAGTCGGGTCTTTTTCGAATCTTTTAAATACGTTGCGACCCGCCCATTTGCTGAGTGCGTCGTCCGCGCGAACGATAAACATGATCGGCATCTTTACCCGTTGCGCGACCGGTAATCCGTCGCGACGCGCCGGCGAAAATCGCCATTTGGCCAAGACCTTTTTAACTGACTCACCAAATTCTGGATGAGTCGCGTAGGAGATGTCAGGGTCTTCGACGGCACCATGGCGAGTCACTTGGAAGATCACTTCAACCTGTCCTTCGACCCCAGCGGAGCGAAGTCCTCGGGGGTATTCCGGCTCAACGGGTCGAGTCAAACGGGGCGGCACGAAATCATCGGCCGCGATCAAACCAGCGACGCCACCAACACAGCCGAGGACCAAGCCCCGAATGAACTTTTTCGAAAATAGATTATTCAATGACGGTATGCGTTCTGGATTCTTCGATTTTTTGGTAGTGAGACATTGCCTCATCCATCAGCTCGTTAATCTTAATTTGTCGTTGGGGAAATCCGGGATGATTGGCCAGCCAGCCATTAACCGTCGGGCCACCCTTGGAGGCGATATCCTCTTCCATCCGTTGGAGTAGGCGCAAGGACTGACGCGGGTCGTAACCGGCCTTGGCCATATAGATCAATCCGATGTGATCGGCCTCAAGCTCTTTTCCCCGATCGAATGCCGACTGCGTGATGCCCGTGACGCCTCCACTAGCCGCCGAGCCGACACTGGGAATATAAACCCCCGTGCCACCAATCGTCGTGCCGATACCGATCGAAGTCGCGGCACCTAAAGGCTTAAGCATCCAACCTTGAGAATATTTTTCGTGAGTGTGTCTCGCCACGACGTGCGCAATTTCGTGAGCAATCACCGAAGCCAATTGATCTTCATTTTCGCAAAAATCGATTAAGCCGGAAAACACCGCAACTTTCCCTCCCGGCATCGCGAATGCATTCATGACCCCCGGGGCATGGAATACCACAAACTCCCATTCAGCATTGGGCACATCCCAAAAAACGGTCCGGGAGAGGCGCGAGCCAATCTGCTGGACAATCTTTATCTGGGACGGATTACGCGACATTTTCTGCATCGACTTGAGGCGTTTGAACTCCGCGATCGACTTAGCGGTGATGTCTTTATCATCAACGAGACTAATAGCATTGCGGCCCGTTATCGGCACTTCTTGGCAGCCCACTGAAGCAAGCAAAACCATCGTGGCCAAAGCAGGCACGATTACGGAGCGAATGGAGAAGCGACTCAACATGATGAAAATACCAAAGAAATTATACAAATGGCGGGGGAAGCATAAATGGACCATCTTTACCCCGTAAATGTTCCAATCAGATCTACAACGGCACGATTGTGGACCCATTTGATCAATTTCACTCGCGGATTAACTCCCACTACCCGTTTGAAAGTCCCCCGAAACGATCCACTTTCCCAAAATCAACATTCAGACTGAACAAATCCCGCTGCAGGCAGTCCAATCACACCTGCCCAACGATTTTTCAACCTGCTCTATTCGAAAATGTCAGACAAACAGCCCCCCAAGCACCAGATTATAGACTGGAACCCCAACGCCTCCCAAGGCCAGCGCCCTGCTGGCAACTCAGGCCGCAACAAAATCTTCATGGCGGTAGCCGCCGTCTCGGTGCTCATCGCCGGCGCCGCGGTCGGGCTCTCCTGGCGCGCCATGCAGCAACAGGAGTCCAACGCCCCCGTCATATCGGAGGAACAACGACAGGAATTCGTCTACAAGAGTCGCGGCCGGGCCGAGCTCGCCTACGAAACCGCCTCTCAGGCTATCGGGGCCGCCCGCAACTTACCGATCAACCACGAGGGACTCCTCCAAGAGATCGCCCTGATCGAGAAAGGGTTCCTCCTCGCCGAATCTCAGCTAAAGAACGGCGACTACGCCGCAGCCGGCGCGGCCCTCGAAGTCACCATCGCCAGCACCCAGGAGTTCACCGAGACCGTCGAAATGCAGCAAAACGCCAACAAGCGTTATGACGACCTCTACGCCCGACTCCGAGCGGTTGAACGCTACAAAGAATTTTCCATCGAATCCTACGATACCGCCTACAGCTCGATCGGCGAAGGCCGCCACCTTCTAGAATCGGGCTCATTCCGCGCCGCTTGGCAGGCCTTCGATGAGGCCAGCGAAATGCTCGACGGATTCGAATCCCGCAAGGAGGAGTTCGTTAAAGAGAGCCTCCGCGCCGGCCAACGCGCCTTGAAAATTGGTGACCGTGAAGCCGCCGAACTCGCCTTCCAAAGCGCGCTCGAATATGACTCGGCCAATGAAGCCGGTCTCCGCGGACTCGATCGCACCGAAAACGCGGCCGAAGTATTCGAACTTCTCACCACCGCCAAGATCGCCGAGAAGAATGCTGAGTATGATCGCGCCATCGCTGACTTCGATCGCGCCTTCGAACTCGATCAATATTCCACCGTTGCCCAACAGGGTGCCGCCCGCGCTCGCTCCGATCAAGAGGAAGCCCAATTCAATGCGTTTGTAGCCGAAGCCACCGCCGCGGCCGAAGATGAGGACTGGACCACGGTCATCGCCAGCTACGAACAGGCCCTCGAAGTCTACCCCAAGCGAGACGATATCGAAGACGCCCTCGATGAGGCTCACACCGAATATCACGACGCCCAGGTCCACGACACCTTGGCCAAGGCCTACGACCTCGAACGCGACTACGAATGGGATCAAGCCCGCTTCGCTTACGAGGATTTGCTCGATCTAGAACCCGACTACGAAGACGCCATCGAAGGCCTGATCCGCGTCGGCCGCACCGTTCGTGCGCTGCTCGAGTATGAGAAGCTCCTCGAACTCTCCGAGCAGCACCTGCTCGCCTCGGACTACCAGGCATCCATCCGCACATTCAATCAGGCGATGCAGACCAAGCCGAGCTATCTGGAAATCACCCCCGAGGCCACCGAGATGCGCCGCTTACTCGAGGTCAACAGCAAGCCAGTCGACATCACTTTCGTTTCCGATACCAAGACTTGGGTGAGTATCACCAACTTCCGCATGCTCGGAAAAGTAAAACAAGAGATGGTTTCACTCCCACCGGGTGACTACGAGGTCATCGGTCGCCGTAAAAACTACCAGGATGTCATGCTCTTGCTCAAAGTGCGGCCGCAAATGTCCACCAATCTCGTCTCGGTGATCTGCCAGAACCGAGCCGACTCCTAACCCGGATTACCCATGACCACCATCCGATCACTCCTGCGACCCTGTGCTGGTGCTCTGCTGATCGGAATCAGCGCCACCTGGGCCGCAGCCCAAGTAGAGCTTCCGCCATTGCAGACGTCCGGCTCCAGCCGACGCGCCTTGGAGAAGCCAAAATCTTACGAGCCCACCACCTTGCCGAGCGCAACGGTTTACTCCCGTGGCTCGTCCCGCGGGACCTCGAAGATCCCTGATCCTGGCATTTTCGACGGCACCGATTTCCCGGAAGAAGAACGCCCTGAACAGGCCCAAATAGCCCAATTTGAAAACCCCGGTGGCCAGCCCCCTCCCCCGACTAAAGACGAAAAAGGTCCCGGACAGGAAAAAGGCGGCGGCGGACAAGGTCCAGGCGGTGATGGTGGTCAACAAGGTGGCGGCGGACCGCAACTCGCCGGTGGTCCTCAAATCCCCGGACTTCCTCCCATAATGGGCGGTGGTGGTGGTGCCGGTAGCCAACCCGGCATGCCTCCCCCTCCTCTCCCCGAAGGCGATCAAGGCGACGCCGGCCAACCCGGTGGTAGTGGCGAAGGCGAACCTGGTGAAGAAGGCCAAGAAGGAAACGGTAAAGCCGGAGCCGAAGGAGCTCCCGATGCCGCGGGACAAGAAGGGCGCGCCCTCGATAAACCCTCCGAAATGCAAATCGGCGACGAAGGTGCCAAACTCGCCGAAGCCGATCTCCCCCAAACCGACCCTTCCCGTCAGCTGGAAAGCAAGCCCGGCGAAGATCGCATGAGCGTGAAAGCGGCTTCCGGCAACCAACCCTCCAACCGCGGCAAAGGCACTGAGCGCGGCGTCGACATCCCCTCAAACCTCTAAGCCCCATGAACCGCGCGACCGCCCTCTTTTCGTTCCTCCTCATTGCCACCCCGCTTAGCCTATCAGCCTACACGGTGGTCTTCCCGACCTCTGCGATCGAGGCAGCTTGGGAACTTAACGCCGAGGAATTTAAGGAAGAATTTCCCGGCATCAATTTTACCGATCAAGAACTCACCGACGAGGGTTGGTATGTGCGCTACAAGCACGAGAACCTCACCTACTTTTTCGGACCGATCGAGAGCGAGGGAGAAGCTTACCAAAACGAGGGTAAGATGCATGAACTGCGTAACGATGTGGTCGCGAAACGCCCTGCCCTGGCCGACAGCACCGTCGATGTGGTTTTCTATTCTTACGATCCCCGGATGGGTCCCGGCGGTGGCCCCGGAGGCAACGGCTCAGGCGGCCCCATGACTGTCGATGGTTCCGGCCAAGGTCAGATGGACCAAGGCGATCCCAACGGTCAAGGCGGCACGATGGAGCAAGGTGACGGCACCGGTGCAATGGATGGCCAAGGCCAAGGTCTCGCCCAACTCGATCCCATGGGGCAAGGTGGTCAGGGCGGTCAACCCGGGCAGCAAATGGGCCAAACCGGCAGCCAAGCCGACGGTCAAGGCCAACAGATGGGCCAACAGGGCTCTCAGTCCGGATCACAAGGTCAACAGGCGGGCCAGTCGGGATCCCAATCCGGATCCCAGGGCCAACAGAGCCAATCCCAAAGCGGTCAGTCCGGATCCCAAGGCCAACAGGGACAACCCCAACTCGCGCAACTGAATCCCATGCCCGGCCAACAGAGTGGATCACCCAGTTCGTCGTCCGGCAGTCCCAGCAGCTCCAGTTCATCTTCCCCGAGTTCAAGTTCGTCGAGTAGCTCCTCATCGTCCTCTTCATCTTCCAGCTCTTCATCGAGCAGCTCATCAAGTTCGTCCTCGAGCAGTTCCCCTTCTAGTAGTCCGCCGTCTCGCCCCAGCTCGAGCGTCAACATCGGAGAGATCATCCGCCGCCTCTTCGGCCTCGGCGGATAAGTCCGGTTGGGTGGTGTGCCTCTCTAGTTATGGATTGGCCACAAAGAGCCGCAAAAACACTCACCGACAGTTGGATGGCCTTGAAGCGCCCATTGGGCGCACGGAAGATCACCCTGCCAACGGGATCACTCACTTTGGGTCTATTTGCCAGCCATGAAAAACCTATTTGATCCCAGCGCTTAACGGTCTATCGCCACTATCTCTCAGCACGCAATTTGCACCGCATAAATTTCGAATGTTCGTAATACGAACATTCGCAGACTGAAGTCTCGGGCGGAAGAGCTCGGTTAGTTTATCCGCACTGCGATGAAGGCGCCGTCGTGCTTGTAGGCAACTTCCCGCATCAGGTTGGCGAACTTCATGCCGGTGTGCGCTCCCATCAGCGGATAACGTAGCATCGTGGGCAAAATCGGATGCAAAATCCCTCCAAATATTCGGCTCGCTTTGTCGAAATTACCGTTCACGTAAAACACCACAATATCACCTACCCACCCCTATAATGCGCACACGCCCTCTCTCCTCGGCTCCGTGGATTAAATTTGGGACAATCGCCCTCGCCCTCGCGGTGGCATTTTGGCTGGGACAGCGTTTGCCCATCGGGGATTCGAGTCAGCTTCATACTGAGGCTGAATTCGAACAAACACCCGACGGCCAGCGCGGTTCGTTTCGATTCACTCCGCCCAAGCCGTTAAAGCGATTGATCACGGAGTGGGAGCCACAACGCGCCCTCGTTCTCAGCCTTTCGTTTGCCGAAGCCATGGCAGCCCCAGATATCGCGCGTTATCAGATCAACCTGATTGAAATCGCTCACCGCTACAACGACGTCCTGGCGTTCGGTGAACATGATCAGACCCAGGCTCATGCCTACTTCCTGTCGCTGATTCGAAATCACCCCCAAGCGGATTCAATTCTATCCAAAACCCACTTCGTCGATTCCCGCAATCTCATGCGCTGGACGCGAGATTTCGGCCCCATCTTCGGTCTGTCTCGCCAAGACCAACTCATCGCAATCGACAACGTCTACCGCAATCTGAATCGAGACCTCGAAGAGGCTGTTTATCAAAATACCTATTCCTTTCGACGCTTCATGGCCCACCAAGGTGATGCCATGCCGAGTGACCTCGCGGTTGAGATCGAAGAACGCTACGAGGTTCCCGTGATGCTCGTGCGACCACCCCTGATACTGGATGGGGGCGACTTCGTGCACGACGGTCGGGGCAATGTATTCATCTCCACGCAGACGCTGGTGCGCAACGGGGGAAACCGCCATACTCTGGAGGAGCTTTTCCGCTACTATTTCGGGGCCAAAAAGCTACATGTGCTGCAATCCCTCCCCGGTGCTACGGTCGCTCATCTGGATATGATCTTCAAATTCGTGAATGATCAGACCGTGGTGCTTCCCGAGTTTCACGCCAATGCCAAGGAGGAGCTCTTCAATCCCTACCGAACCGAACTGGTTAAGCGCGTGCAGGAAATCCTCGCCACCAATGAACGTTATCTACGTCGCAACTTTCCCAAACTGCGCATCATTAAAATGCCGATGCCGCCGATCCAATTCCAGACACCTGAGAAAATCCTAGAAGAAGCCATCGACGATTTCATCCGAATCATCGCCTTGAGCCGAGGGGTGGCGGAAGCCAAGCAGTTGGAAAATCTAGACGCGGCGAGCAAACTCGAGCTACGGACCAACGTAACCGCTATCATGCGAAAGGAAATTGGCCCGATCAACCTAGAGACCCCGGAAGGATTCAACGCCGTATTAAAAGCGTATGGTCACGCCCCATTGAGTAATCTTTTCGACATTCATTCCGAGTCAGTGACCCGATACTTCTCATATATAAACAGCGTTTTCCTCCACAACCAACAGGGGGAGCACGGTTTCATCGTTCCGCGATTCACGTCGTCTCATCCTGAATTTAATCAACGCCTCCAGGCCTGGGAGCAGGAAGTGGAAAAGGCTTACCACGAAGCGTGGCCACAGGCGAAAATCCACTGGATAAACTGCGACTCTTTCGTGACCGATTCGGGCTATATCCACTGCACCACCATTACGGTGCCAGCCCTACCCAAGTCTCGAAACTAAAACTTCCCTCTTGGTCCCAAAACACGCCTGCGATGCGTAAATCGCGCAATCCACCGCGCCTAATTCGTGCGCACCGCGATGAAGGCGCCGTCGTGCTTGTAGGCAACTTCCCGCATCAGGTTGGCGAACTTCATGCCGGTGTGCGCTCCCATCAGCGGATAACGCAGCACCGTCGGGAAACCCACCGCGTTGATGGAGACATGGCGGTCTCCATCTTCCTTGCGCGGGTTGATCGTTTCGAGGCGGGCTAAAACAGGGTCGGCTTGACCGGTAAATTCATCCCCAAAAACAAACACCGCCATTTTCATTTCTTTGTTGTCGGGCTGATAAAGAGAACGAATCGCTCGGAAGATTCCCGGCACCGGATTCGAATTACTGAAGGTGGGATAATTAGCGAGAACGCGCATCGCACCGAGTCGCGTCTCCGGGGTGTCTTGGAGCCAGATGCCCGGAGTGCCTCGCAGCATGAAACGACCATCCGCATCGAGGAACTGCATGCCTTTGATTTCCGGATAACTATCCAAGACGTTTTGAATCTTAGCCATCGCCATCTCGTTGAGTTGATCGGTGGTGGTTTCGCGCATCGAACCAGACGTATCGAAAACAAATGCAATGTAGTTACTCTCAACCGGCAGCCCCACCGGTAGGTTGATATCCGGCAACGGCATCTCGACTTCGAGTTCGGTCTGCATGGATGCGATCTCAGCCTTCTCATCCTCCACCTCCACCATCAGTTTCTCCTGACCGGCTTGCAGCTGAGCTATTTGCAAACTGAGCGTATCCATCATCGACCGGAGACGCTCCGATCGAGACATCGCTTTATTCACCGAATCCTTCGCTTCCACGGCTCGTCTCGCCACTTCGGATTCCGTGGCATCAAGCTGCTCCATTTTCGACAAGCGTCGCTGGGCAATTTCCTGTAACTGATCGCGTAGCGTTTGGATCATATTATTGGCCGAACCCATCGTGATCACAAACAGCAATACGATCGCGCCGAATCCACAGCAGATACAGTCGAGGAATGATAAGCCGAAGTCGGCCGATTCTCTTTTTTGTCGGGCTCTCATCGGATATCAGGCCAAGACGGCGCGGGGCTTACCAGCGCCCCTTCGGTGCGGTCAGCTAATTGCCAAAAAAGGAATGGCGACGCGGGGTCACCTTCCAACGGATACAAAATTGTGTTCACCGGAATATCCGGGGCTGCGACTCGCACCGCGGCATTAAAAAAGCGCACCCGATCCGATTCCGAAACGAATTCTCCACTCGCGTAACTGTCGCTCTGCGTCGGGAGTCCGTCGGTGAGTAAAACGATCGCATCCGGCACCGTGCTCATCGATCTCACAAAATTGAAGGCTCGTTCCATATTGGCACCGCCTTCGGGCACATACTCCGCGAGCGAGTCCAAAACTTCCTTAATCATCTCACCGTCTTCGCGGTCAATCCAATCAACCGAGTGGGTATCGATCAAAGGCACGGTCTCCTCGGCAAACATGAGCACTTGAAATGATGAGTCCACCGGCAGCGAAGAAATCATCCACCGAATTGAATCCACCACTCGAACCCATTTGGGCGACTCCCGTTTCTCATCATCCGTCTTACTCTGTAATTCAACCGCCTCGGCTATGGTATTTCCCACCATACTACCCGAGGCGCGGACGAGGAAAAGGATGTGCTCACCTTCCATCTGAAATCCGGTGAGATACTGGCGTCGTTTGACGTTTGGGATCGGCACCGGATCGGGAATCTCGGCCGTCGCTAATTCTTCTTTCTCCGCGAGGAGTTCGTCCAAATCTTTCTGCATCTTAGACTCACTTTGCAGCAGCTTCGCAAGGGCTTGTTCGAGTTCGACGACCTCTGCTTCCGTGATGGTGTTGCGCGATTCGGTTTGCTCGCTTTCCCCCTCGTCGGCCTGCGCTTCCAATGTGATACGTTCAATGCGGTCTTCCTGACTCTTCACATCAAATTCATACTGGCCGACCACTTCCCGAATCTCTGCCACCTGCTGTTCCTGCGCGTTCCGTTGTTTGCCGGCCACGAGCACAAACAACAGCAGCACGCCGCCAAAGCCGCAGCAGATGCAGTCCAAAAAGGAGATGCTAAAAAGCTGCTGAGGGCGGCGTTTCTGTCTGGCCATGGCGAATTAGGATACGGGACTAAGCCGTGCCCGGACGGCTTTCGGCTACGATCAATAGTTCCACTTCTTCGGCCCCGGATCGAATCTTCACCCGATCACCTGGAGCCATCAATAAAGCGCCTGAATCGGGCGTCTCGATATGCCATTCGCCATCTTGCCGAATCAGGCGCACCGGCACCGGACCAAGTCGAGCGAGGGCCGGCACCGCCGGAGCATCGGCATTTCCATCGCCCTGCAAAACTTCCGGCAAGGCGTGTAATGAATAAGCCGATCCATCAACCACGAGGTGACTGGCCACCAATCCTGGTGACGGTTTCGCGGCGGCCACATGCACCACCTCGATGCCACCACCCGAACTGGTTTCAGCCCGCGCAGATACTTCCACCTTGCTTACAACTGGGACGGTCGTGATGTCTTCGGCCACCTCGAGATCGGCCGCAAATCTGGCTGCGCCGCGCGCGGCCGCTCCGTGCTGCAAATGCACCACGCGACCGAAGCCACGGGTCGTCAAAGCGTCATCCAAACCGGGCAACATACCTACCCGAGAACTGACCACCACGGTCACATCTTTGGGCTGGAAAGAACTGTCACTGAGGAACTTCACCGCCGCATCGGCCCAACCCTGTTCGTGCGGAGCGAGATCACGGCGGAGGGTCTCACGCGGGAATGCGGCCTGATAAACGCGCGATGAGGTCTGGATCGAATATCGAATGTCCGTGCCACGGCTCGCATCGAGCAACTGTTCGCGGGTTTGTTCGTAAAAGAGTTGGTCGAGTTCCCGTTGGGCCGTCACATCGAAAGCGGTCGCTCGCAGGAAACGGTTCCCCATCGATTTGTGCAGGCCTTGAATCAGTGGCACATAGCCCAATCGCGGCAATCGCATGTAGTGACGCCGATTCAGGCGGCCGTCGGAATCAGTTGTCAGCAACGACATCGCAGCCGAGTGCAGATGCAGATCCATATAGAGGATACGACCACCGGTGATGCTGCCCATCGAGGCCGGATCATTGAGTGAACTGGTGGACAGCCCACACAGCCCGGCCAAAGGGATACCAAGGTCGCGCGCAATCGCGAGGATCAGTCCTATTGCCGGATTATCGGCATTGGAATCGCCCAGTAATTGTCCCGGCATCGCGAGGACCACCTTCTCCGGTTTTCCGGACGACTTGCAGAGGTTTTCCCAAAACGAATGCAGGAAGGCGTAGGCGAGCTCCGAGTAAGCCGGGGTGCGCGGCGGGCCTTCGAGATCGGACGGCGCGAGCGAAAGATGCTCCCAGAACACGTGACTCACGGCTCGAGGGAAAAGCCGCCAGTGCTTCTCTGCTTCCCGTCCGAAGACGAGTTCGGAGCCGTTCCAAGCCGCGAACGCGGGCCATTCTCCCGCTGCTTCGTTGACCGTTACTAGACCGTCAGTCGACGGATCCAGCATCGCGGCGTTAAAACCAAAATCGGAAAATTCAATTCCACATACGTGTGCCATGATTCAAATAAAAGGGGTTAGGGTCTCTCTAAAACTCAGACGAGTGTTCCGTCCATGTCGTCACGGGCTGGGACCTTCATCAGGTCGACAATCTTGATCCGACAATACTCTTGGAAATCTTGGATGAGGTGCTCCTGCCGCGATTGCAGCAGATGCATGAAAAACATCAGAACAATACTGAGCACCAGCGCGACGAGCGTGGAGTTAAACGCCAGACCGAGTGAATTGGTGACACCGGCGAGATCGCCCTTGAGGGCTTCGTCGGCCTTCGCCAACGCATCACCAATACCGCGCACCGTGCCGATAAACCCGACGGACGGGATCGCCCACGTAATGTAGCGCACCAATGAGAGGTCAGAGTCCAATTCATCGGCGGCGGCTTGCGAACGCTCCTGCACCGCACCCGCGGCATCTTGGATGGAGTGGGTCGCACTAAACCGCTGCAACGCCGAGAGCACGAAGCCCGGGAGCAGTTTTCGGGAGAGCCCCTTCTCATGCTCCATCACCGTCTGCACATCCTTCGCGTAGTCGAGGGCCGCTTCGGGCAATATTCGCTGGCCCAACTCGAGCTCCACGAAATCACGGCCAATGATTTGGCGTTCACGGCCGACGAGGATCAGCTTGTAGGCGAGTAGGATCGTGGCCCAGGACATCAGAGTGAGACAGGCTTGCTGCTCATAATCTTTTAGGATCACTACGAAGTTACGTTGGGATTCTTCCTCCTCCTCGGCTCCACGGTTCTCGAGGATGCGTCGGGTGATCTCAACTTCCGCCGCCTGAGGGCGGATGTATTGGCTGTACAGCTGGCCAACACCGAGGATGGCGATTAGCAAACCAACACTCTGGACGATAAAACCTTGGGTGAAAAATCCTCGCTGGGGCAAAGAGGTCATGAGGATAAGAGTGCTGCTATGAACAAATGTGCCGTGGAAACTTAAAAATCTTACTGAACCTTTTCCGCGACATGCGTGTCTGACAACGAAACGCGAGTCTGCCTTGCCTCAAGCTCGTCCTCAATTAACTTCCTTCTCACCCTCCCCGGCCTTCCCTGTGAATTCCAAACGTAGTCCGCTCATGCGCACCTCTCTAGTCGTCGCCCTTATTTCCTTCGCCCTGCTATCGGGATGCAAGGTAGCCCCATCTAAAACGGTCAAAGGCGCCGGTATCGGCGGTCTCGGTGGCGCTCTCGGTGGTGCCGCTATAGGCAACAACACCGGTTCCGGTAACGCCGCCTCAGGTGCCGCCATCGGTGGCGCAGCCGGTGCCCTCGTCGGTGGAGCCATCGGACTCGTCCAAGATATGAAAGAGCGCACTGCGCAAGATCGCCTGGCTCAAGAGCGCGCTTACCAACAGGAAGTCGCCCGCAAACGCCAGGAAGAGGCCCGCCTGAAAGAACAACTCACCGAGGAACTTGCTATTGCCCAAGGGTTTCGGATCACCGACGCGGAACTCAATGATGCTCAACGACGCGCCGATGAAACGGCCTCCAAACTATCCGAATTGAAGGCCGAACGAGAATGGGCCCTGAATCGCAAAAAGGAACTCGACGAAGCCGAGGCCAAAATCGCCGCCGAAACCGCCGAAATCGCCCGACTCGAATCAGAACTTGCGGAACTTCGCGGTGAAACTGCGGTCAGGAATCCCTGACTCGCCCCTCTTAAATGGTCCGCTCTTCGCTTCAGCTCCTTCGTCTCAGTATGGCAGCCCTTGGTTTGCTGGCGGCAGCTAGCTGTACGAGTAACACTTACAACGTTAAGATCAATGCCATCGCCAATGAGGCGAAGGCCTCCGGTGAATCTTACCGTATCGTCACCAAAAACGGCGGCGACCCCAACACCGACCTCCGCACCCGCGAAGCCGTCGACTACGTGAAAGCCGCCCTGTCGGGCCGAGGCCTCTACGAAGCACCCAACCCCGCAAGCGCCGATATGGTAGTCGAAGTCGATTACGACGTGGAACCACCACGGGTTGAGTTTGAATCTCGTTCTGTTCCCATCTTCGCCCGCATGGGAGGTGGAGTCCGCTCAGTTATCGTGCCCACCCGCGACTCAAACGGTAATATCCAGTATCGGCGCGTCTCCGTGATGGATCCGCCCAGCCAGGAACTCATCGGATTCGAGGAAAAGACCATTCCTGTCACTGTTTACGAAAAATATTTACGGGTCTCCGCCCGCGAAAACGTCTCCAGCGGCGACGATGCCCCTCCCGAACAGCTTTGGAGTGTCTACGTCTCCAACGAAGCCGAGGATGACGATATTCGTAAAGCCCTCCCCGTGCTCGCCTCCGTGGTCGTCGATTACATCGGCGTGACCACCGAAACCGATGAGGAAGTCAAAGTGAACTCAGAGACCGATGAAGTCGCCTTCATCAAGCGAGGATTGTAAGAAAGAACGTCTTCTCCCCTCCCCCGTTCATCCACCACCCCGCTTCGTGCCGGGTTTTTTAGGCCCGGGATTTTCACTGTCTCCCCAATAAAGTGCAAATTGGGCGACAACAGGTTTGCCCCCGACCATCCCGCATGCCCTCTTTCTCCCAATACTTCCAAGCATGATCGGCTCATTTTTCGAAATTCTCGGTTCTCTAGGCATGTTCCTCTTTGGCATGAAAGTCATGTCGGAGGCCCTGCAAAAACTCTCTGGTGATCGTCTGCGTTCGCTCATGCGGACCATGACCAGCAATCGCTTCGCCGGCGTCGCTACCGGGTTCCTCGTGACCTGTCTCGTCCAGTCCTCTTCGGCCTCGACCGTGATGATGGTGAGCTTCGTCAACGCGGGCCTGCTCAAGGTGGTGGAAGCCATCGGCGTGATTATGGGTGCCAACCTCGGCACCACCACGACGTTTTGGATCGTCTCATTTCTAGGGTTCAAGTTCAGCCTCTCCAAGATCGCGCTGCCCATCATCGGCGTGGCTATGCCATTCCTCTTCGCGCGCAAATCCAACCTGCGCGATACCGGCGAGTTTCTCATTGGATTCGGTTTATTGTTCCTCGGCCTAGTTTTCCTCAAAGAGGCCGTGCCCGACATCAAGAACAACCCCGAAGCTCTAGCTTTTATCCAAAGCTACACGGATCGAGGACTTATCTCGGTGCTCTTCTTTTTCGCGTTCGGCACAATCCTGACCGTCATCGTCCAATCCTCATCCGTAGCGGGTGCGATTACGATTACGATGGCAGCCAAAGGCTGGATCGATTTCCCCACCGCAGCGGCAATCATCCTCGGCGAGAACGTCGGCACGACCATCACGGCCAACCTGGCGGCCCTCAGCGCCAACGCCAACGCCAAACGCGCCGCCCTCGCTCACTTTTTCTTCAATATCATTGGGGTGATTTGGGCGATCCTGCTATTCGTTCCGCTCACGCGCTTGGCCGATTACATCGTGCCAGGAAATGCCCTGGAGCCTTCGAACATTCCCTTCCACATGGCTGCCTTTCATACCGGCTTCAATCTGCTCAACATCGCGTTGGTCATAGGATTTGTGCCTCATCTGGCCAGGTTGGTGGAGCGCTTGATCAAGGATCGGCCTAAAAACCGCAACGAACACATGAAGTTCGATTCCTCGGTGATTCCCAAAACGGGTGAGCTCAACCTCGCCGAGGCCGAAGAAGACGTCCTCAAAATGAACGGCCTTACCCGTGATCTCGTGGCTGGCTTCGTCGAGCTTTTCGGCAACCCCGGCGAAGACCTAGGGGACCGCGTCAAGCAGCTCAAGCAGCTTGAAAAGGACAGCGATCGCATGGCGATCGAGACCACCGATTATCTTCTACGCTGTTCCGCCGGTCGCGTGTCCGACGCATCGATGGCAAAAATCTCAGCCCTATTGCGCGTCACTGCCGAACTCGAAGACATGTGCGATCGCGGCTACCGCCTCGTGCTCCTCGCCGAGCGACGCTACCGCAAAAAACGCGCCCTCCCTCATGAGACGCAGGAGCAGGTGCGACAGTTTTCGGAGATCGTGCTGCGCTTTGTTGATTTCACTTCCGATTGTATCCGCCGCGGCGTGCAAACCGCCGATATGGAGACCGCTCACCAGCTAGAAAACTTCATCAATAAATTCCGTAAGAACCTGCGCAAGGAATCCATCCAACGCATGCGCTCCACTGGCGACCAAGTGAAGGCCGAGATGCTTTACATCGATATCCTCAACAATATGGAGGCCATCGGTAACCACTCGCTCAACGTCCTGCAGGTCCTGCGTCACCACGACTGAGTTCGGTATAATCCTGCCCTGCGGGATTTAGGATTGGGAATTATCTCCTCATGCGCTTTTTTCGCGACATGTCGGATCACCCCGCATGGCTGCCGCCGCGACTGCCCCTCGAGCCCCTGCTTGAACGCCTCACCCAATGGAGTGCGATCAATTCCGGCTCCCTCAACGTCCAGGGACTCTCCCAGATGGCCGATGCACTGGTCGATTCCCTCCGTAAACTGACTCCCCGCGTGGAGCGTATCCCTCTCGCCGATGGCCGATTCGCGCTCCGCGCCGAGCTTCGCCCTGAAGCACCGCTCAGGGTCTTGTGCAGTGGCCACTACGATACGGTCTTCGAACCCAACCATCCCTTCCAAATTGCAAAAGTCCTCGAGGGCGAGCAACGCCTTAACGGTCCCGGCGTCGCCGATATGAAGGGCGGGCTCGTGGTCATGCTCGCCGCTCTCGCTGCCTTCGAAGAATCCCCCCATGCCGCCAGCCTCGGCTGGACCGTCCTGCTCACTCCCGACGAAGAAACGGGGTCAGAGTATTCCGCCACCACCATCGAAGCGGAAGCACCGGGGCACCAACTTGGTCTCGTATTCGAGCCCGCCCGCGATTCCGGCTACATGGTGAAATCACGCGCTGCGACGGGAATCTTCCAGGCAACCATGCAAGGCCGCGCGGCCCACGCCGGACGCGACCCTGCCGCCGGTCGCAATGCGATCCTCGCCCTCGCCCGCTTCTGCCTCGCGGTCGACGAACTGCCCAAGACGGTCCCTAATCTCCTGGTCAACGTCGGTCACTTCACTGGCGGCGGCACGGTCAACATCGTGCCAGATCACGCCACCGCCGCTATCAACGCCCGCGCTTCCACGCCCGCCGCCATGACTGAATTCAACCACGCGCTGGAAGGACTCGTCGCCGAATCCAACACGGATGAAAGCTACCATCTCGACTTCTCCGGCCAATTTAATCGCGACCCATTGGTTTCGACGCCGACCACCGAAGCCCTTTTCGCTCAACTCCAAGCCTGCGGCCGCAAACTGGGCCTCGCGCCCTTTGATTGGTTGGCCGTCGCCGGCGGCTCCGATGGCAACCTGCTTCACGCCGCCGGACTGCCCGTGCTCGACGGTCTCGGCCCGATCGGGAGCGGCCTCCACTCCGATCAGGAATACGTGGAGCTCTCCAGTCTCACCGAGCGGGCTCAACTCGCCGCCCTCTTGCTCCACCAACTCTCGACTAAAGAAATCACAATCTGACGCAGTTCTTTCTTCATCCCGCATCATAAATTCCTAAAGCTCCCTCTTCTATGTCCACTCCTCAAGGCCTCGGCACCAAATCCCTCCACGCAGGGCAAACTCCAGATCCCACCACCGGCTCCCGCGCGGTCCCCCTTTATCAGACCACCAGTTATGTGTTCCGGGATACCGAACACGCCGCCAATCTCTTTGGCCTCAAAGAGCTCGGTAACATCTACACCCGGATCATGAATCCGACCACCGATGTGCTCGAGCAACGTATGGCCGCCCTCGAAGGTGGCTCGGGCGCCCTCGCCCACGCCTCTGGCCAAGCCGCCATCACCGACGCCATCCTCAATGTCGCCGGCAGCGGGGATCACATCGTCTCCGTCTCCCAGCTCTACGGAGGAACCTACAATCTCTTCCACTACACGCTGCCGAAATTGGGTATCGAGGTGGACTTCGTCGATGCCGCCGATCCCGACGCCTTCAAACGCGCCCTCAAGCCCAACACCAAAGCCTTCTTCGGCGAAGGTCTCGGCAATCCGGCGCTCAATATTTTCCCGATGGAGGAAGTAGCCGCCATCGCAAAGGAAGCCGGCGTCCCTCTCATCATCGATAACACTGCGCTCTCCCCGATCCTCAATCGTCCCTTCGAGTGGGGCGCCAACGTCGTTGTCCACTCCACCACCAAATACCTCGGTGGCCACGGCACCTCCATCGGCGGCATCGTGGTCGACGGCGGGAACTTCGACTGGGGCTCCGACCGCTTTCCCGGATTCACCGAGCCCGACCCCTCTTACCATGGCCTGGTGCACTGGGACGCCTTCAAGGCCTTCCCGCCGGCCGGTGACGCCAACATCGCCTTCATCATGAAGATGCGCTTGCAGCTCCTCCGCGACATTGGCGCCTGCCAATCCCCCTTCAACGCCTGGCAGACGATCCAAGGTATCGAAACCCTCCATCTCCGCATGGCTCGGATCTGTGAGAACGCCCAAAAAGCAGCCGAGTTTCTCGCCGCTGATAACCGCGTCGCTTGGGTCAACTACCCCGGACTCGCCGACAGCCCGAATCATGCCGCCGCCAAGAAGTATCTCAGCGGTGGATTTGGCGGACTACTCGGCTTCGGTCTTAAGACCGGCTTCGAAGGCGCCAGCAAGTTCATCGAAGGCCTCTCGCTGTTCTCGCACCTCGCGAACATCGGCGACGCCAAGTCGCTCGCGATCCATCCTGCTAGCACCACGCATAGTCAACTCTCGGCCGACGAGCAAATTGCTTCCGGCACGACCCCCGACTTCGTGCGGCTCTCCCTCGGCATCGAGGATTGGCCCGACCTGCAAGCGGATATCGAAACCGCCCTCGCCGCCGCGAGCTAGGCCACCGTCTCCCGAAGGCACCCTAAATCTTCAAAGCCCTCCCCCACCGGAGGGCTTTTTCATGTCTGGATAAATTCTGCCGTGCCTTCTGCGCATTGTGTGAGCCAACATCACCTCACAAGTTCATCGAATTCACGAATGCCCGGCCCCTCCTCCACAACCTCCTCCTTTTCCGCTGCCGCCAGCTTCCTGCGGCGCTACGCGGGTTGGGCAGTGATTGCGATCGCGGTGATCTTGGGCGCTCGGAGCCTGAGCGAATTCCACCACCCGGCATTCGGATTCACTCGCCTGCTGCAAATCAGTCCTTCGTGGGGACAAAATGGCCTGCCTGAGCTTCGCGAGGATTCGATCTATATTTACCGGGAAGAAGCGGGCTACGATGGCCAGTTTTACGCCCAGCTGGCACTACGTCCTTCACTCCAAGACCCTGCGCTCAATCAAGCGGTCGATATTCCCTCCATGCGAGCCCGTCGTATTTTGGCACCTTGGATAGCCGCACTTGTCGGAATGGGCGACGGCCATCGCACGCTTTCAGCTTACGCCTGGCTCAACGTGATCTGCTGGATCGGTCTGGGGATCGTTTTGCTCCGACTCTTCCCTCCAGATTCCATCGTCAATCTGGTCGCGTGGATCGGACTCATGTTTTCGGCCGGGGTGACCACCAGTGTCGTCTACGCCCTCACCGATCTGCCCGCCCTCCTTCTGCTGGCGATTGGCATGTTAGTGCTACAAACGGGACGCTTAAAAACGACTGCCGGATTATTCGCTGCCGCCTGCCTTACCCGAGAAACTTCCGTGCTTGGTAGTTTGATTGTCTTTCAAGCCAACTCCTGGCGCGAGCGTATCACCAACGGAGCCATCATCGTAGTCCCTTTGGCCCTGTGGTTTTTCTACGTCAGTCGAGTCTTCCCTTCCAACCCCGATAGCCTGCAAAACTTTGCCTGGCCGCTCACGGCCCTCGGGACGAAACTCAGTGATACTTTCGGCGCCGTGATCGGCCAGCCTCATGACAAACTAGCCTGGGCCGCGCTTGGAGCGATTATCGGAATCACCGTGCAATCGATCTGGCTGATCGTGCGACCCCAACCACGCAACCCCAAGTGGCAACTGGGGATCGGCTACGTGCTGCTCTTGATTATTCTTGGCACTCCAACGCTCGAAGGTTTTCCCGGTGCGGTCACCCGCCTGCTACTGCCATTGCATCTCGCCTTCAACATGCTCGCTCCGCGCACGCGTGCCGGACTGCTGCTCATCATCGCGGGCAACCTTTCGATCTTCGTCGGAGGTTATATGCTCTCCCAAGCCCCTCGCGATACCCTCGAACTCAAGCATGCGAACCAACCCGACGGTCCCGTAATCGTTCACATTGCCGACGGGTGGAATGGAGTAGAACGAAACGACTACCACACCTGGTCGTGGAGCGGCGGCGAAGGGCGGATCCGGGTGCAGCGTTTCACCAAATCTATCGAACCTGTTCCGGTGAGCATCATCTTCACCCTCGTCGGTGAAGTCGGCTGCGATGTCATCATCAGCCAAGGCAACAAAACGCTCTGGGACGGCTACACCGAAAAACCCGGGGTCACCGTCACCTTGCGCGACATTGAACTCGATTCGTCCGGGCGAGCTTGGCTCGACTTTTACACCGAGGGTCCTGTTCGCGTGGAAGAAGGCACCAACCGAAAGCTCGCGTTTGCCGTCTATAACGTCGCCTTCATCGACGACTAACTCGGCTGCTTCATGGAGTGCTGGAGGCACTTTACGAATGCACCAACGAGCGGCCCCGCCTCGCGCTCCGGCCATGTCGCCGCCCACCACGTGCGTTTCCATCCGCCACGACCTATTCGTCGAGCGACGAAATCACCACTTTCGATCTGCGGCACGATCGCCCAATTCGCGAGACAGGCGACCCCCATATCGGCCTTAATCAGGGCGAACACCGCCTCCGTGAGATGCACATTAGTGTAGCGCTCGAGCCACACGCCCGCTGGCCGAAGCACTTCGCGACACAGCAACGAGTCCTCCGGACGTTTTGCGTAGATGAGGAGATTCTCTCGGACGATATCGGCGGGTTGCACCACGTCACCACGCAAATCGCAAGCTTCATCCCGGCGCGTCGCGCCGTTAAGATTAATATCGCCCAAACCCTCGCCGGGGAATGACCGGCCCCTATGGCACTTCGTAAAACGGATTGGGCAATTTGAAGATCCGCTCCGCATGCCCCCCCGCAATATCGCTGCCCTGGTCACCCAAGCTCGCGATGATCGTCCACCCTTCTTTTTCGAGTTGAATCCGACGCAACTGCTTCCGTTCCGCCGCGGTTTCTGCCGTGTCCGACTCGCCGCGAAAGATGATCCGAACATACCCACCCATCCCCTGAAGCTCGAGATTCGTGATCGTGCCCGTTTCCTCCTCCGGCGCTCTACGACCCGTGATGAAAACCACATCGACGTCCAGTTTCCGGGCCACGCGATAAACTTCGCGCATCGGTTTGATAGCAGGAGCGGCTGCTTTATCCACCCACTTAACCCAATCCTCCGGCACGTATCCAAAGTCCTTCGCCACCATCTGCGGGTAGTTCGAAAGCACGGTTTCATCGACGTCGAAGATTACCAACAACCGCTCACCCGTCTTTCGCATCGCGGCTCGTTGTTCGAGCCACGTATTCGCCCAGCCCGCCACCCGTTGCACGTCCGACTGGTAACGTCCGCTGTCATGATATTCCCGCACCGCCGATTTTGCTTCCGTCAGGTTCAGAGGCTCAGACTGCGCTACCAAACAGCTAACCAGTAAGATTCCGCCTCCCACCGCGGACCAAATTCGTCTGAAATTCATCCGAGTAGCAAATCGTCCTCCTTGCCGGTGGTCAATCGTGTGTCGTCCTCGCCTCGACATGGCGCCGACGGCGGTTCAAATTACTTCCCGTGCCTTTCCATGACGCCTCGACTATACTCGAGCCCTATCGCCCGGGCGACGAAATTTCCATTCGGCAACTCCTGACGGCAGCCGATTTGGTCACGGACGATTTACTCAAGGGGATTTGGCCGAACTTCGTCGTTCTCCGCATCAATGACCGCCTCGCCGGTGCCGCGGCCATCCAACCCTGCAGTCCGATCATCGGCCTGCTACGTTCCGTCGTGCTGGATCCGAAGGCTCGACAGCTGGGGTTGGGACGAATGCTGGTAGAGGAAGCTGAAAACCTCGCCCAAAGTGACGGACTGCGGGACATTTTTCTGCTCACGCACACCGCGGCGCCTTTTTTTACCCATCTGGGTTACCGGCCAATTGCCCGACGGGAGGCCCCCGCCACGATTCAATCCACACCAGAGTTCCAGCAACTCTGCCCGGATTCCGCCGTAGTCATGCGGAAAATGATATCGCTGGGGTTGTAACCCGATCTTTACCGGTTCGGGGTAATTACCACTTGGCCGACCTCAGTCCGTCTCCAAGCTTTGACTGTCTATTCCTCATGAGCTCCTCCGATTCCATCGCCCAACGCATGTCATTTTTAGATCGTTATCTTACGGTTTGGATTTTCGCGGCCATGACTCTGGGCGTAGCCCTGGGGCATTTTGTTCTCACCGATCCCGCGGCCTTTTTCGCACCCATGACCGTGGGCACCACCAATCTGCCCATCGCGATCGGTCTGATTCTGATGATGTATCCCCCGCTGGCCAAAGTTCGCTATGCGGAATTGCCCAAGGTTTTTGCCGACACCCGGGTATTGGGATTGTCCTTGGTTCAAAACTTGGTGGTCGGCCCCATTCTGATGTGGGTCTTGGCCATCACGCTACTTCGGGATCAACCGGAATACATGGTGGGACTCATCCTCGTTGGGATCGCCCGGTGCATTGCCATGGTGCTGGTCTGGAATGACCTCGCCGATGGAAGCCGGGAATACGCCGCCGGCTTAGTCGCCTTAAACTCCATCGCCCAAATTCTCACTTACAGCGCCTACGCCTGGTTGTTCATCACCGTGCTGCCGCCACTCGTCGGCCTCGAGGGGGTGGTGGTGCCCGTGGCCATGGGAGATATATTTGCCAGCGTTATGGTCTATCTGGGGGTGCCGTTTGCGGCCGGGGCCTTGAGTCGGGTCTTGCTCGTGCAGTGGCGAGGAGAGACCTGGTATGAAAACGTATTCCTACCGCGAATTTCCCCCCTTACCCTAGCGGCATTGCTCTTCACCATCGTGGTGATGTTTACCTTTCAAGGTAACGCCATCGTGCAGCAACCCCTAGACGTCGCGCGGATCGCCCTGCCCTTGCTCCTGTATTTTGGCATTATGTTTATGGTGAGTTTTGCGATGGCGAAACGATTGGGGGCGGACTACCCCCGTTCCACCTCCTTGGCCTTCACTTCGGCGGGCAATAATTTCGAGTTGGCCATTGCCGTGGCCATCTCGGTGTTCGGGATCAACTCCGCCGTCGCCTTCGCCGCAGTCGTAGGTCCACTGGTTGAGGTTCCCGCTTTGATCGGCCTTGTGCATGTGGCGGGTTTCCTGAAACGCCGCTGGTTTACCTCCTCCTAAATACATCTATGACCAAGCCTCTCATCCTCATTCTATGCACTGGAAACTCCTGCCGCAGCCACATGGCTGAAGGAATTCTCCGCGCGGCCGCAGGCGACTTGCTCGACGTGCACAGCGCCGGATCCAACCCGGCCGGCTACGTGCATCCGCTCGCCATCAAAGCGATGGCCGAAATCGGGATCGATATCAGTACTCACACCTCGAAACACATGAACGACTTTCTAGAGCGTGGCGTGCACACCGTGATCACGGTCTGCGGCAATGCCGATCAAGCCTGCCCCATGTTCCCGGGTCAAATGGCACGGCACCATTGGGGGTTCGATGACCCCGCGCACGCTCCCGGCAACGAAGAGGAACAGCTCGTCGTCTTCCGCCGCGTCCGCGACGAAATCCAAAAGGTCTTCAACGCCTACGCCGCCGGCTGGGCAGGTGCGACGAACTGAATCCACTCCTCCGGTTTTTTTGCCACAAAAAGGCACAAAACCAATCCGGTGCGATGCGCCTATAGGCGCACTGATTCTGTCCGATTCTCAACCCGAGTTTTTTGTGCCTTTTTGCGGCCAAGACTCGGTCGTTCCAATTCTACGGCAGTGCGCGGATCAGCAGATTGCGGAGGTCGATGGGTGAGCCTTCGGATTCCAAACAAATGTGCCCGATAGTTGTGTTTGAATTCTTACCCCCGGAGACTTCTTTGCCGTTCACCCAGAGGCGCACTTCGCCATTGATGCAGCGAATGTAATAATGATTCCACTCACCGTGAGGTTTAGTGGTTTCGTGGGTGGGGAACGACCGGGTGCCGTTTGGCGAAATGGGCAGGAACGGATCGAACTTTGCTTTACCGACACCGAAGACATCACCGTGACAGGTGAACCAATCGGCTTTCTTTTTACCGTCTTTTTCGTATCTGGTTTTATAGCCGAGATCGAGGACCTGAACTTCGATACCTTGGGGAAGACGATCTTCGTTGGTGCCCTCTTGCATGGCTTTAATCACGTCGGGATAGGCCCAAACAAAGATACCGGAGTTGCCCGCAGGTTTGTTGTGTCGCCACTCCGCCATGAGTTCGAAGTTCTGATATAACTTCTTCGTGGTGATCACCCCGATGGGTTGCCCGGTGCACGCAACCGAGTTGCCGCTCCAGGTCCACGTTTCATCCCCGCAGTTGACGTCCATGAAGTCGGAGGCGGTGAGCTTTTCCCAGCCCGGACCCGAACCGTCGATCACCGGCGTAGGAGAATTGGCAAACAGAGGAAGCGTAAGAACGGCAAACAGGAGTAGTTTTTTCATCGAGGTAAAGAGGCGACAGCCATGAGTGGAAATCTCAATGATGACGAGGAAATGGGTCAATCCCTACGGATCGGCACTCCGCCGCTGGCTTTCACCCGAAGATCGCTAAGGCCGCTAAGCCACTCCACGGCTATTTTCATAGGAGAGGCAGAACCACTCCCCAGCGTTTGATTTGCCGCAAAAAGGCGCAAAAACACCATCCAGATTTGGTAAATTTATTGTGCGCCTAGAGGCGCATCGCACCGGGATGGTTTTGCGATTTATTGCGGCCAAAAGTTCGTCCAACAGGCTGACAGCAACCGCGGTTAAACCGTCTTCGCGCCAATCGTAATTCGTCCTTCGTAAATCGTAATTCGCGTGGCGCAGACGCGGCCTATTCTTCCTCGCCGATGCCGAGGACCTTGGTGACTTTGCGCACGGGATACTTTGAGACCGTAATCCCCTTCGCTCCCCGCGTGCCTACTTTGGCTTCGGTGAGATCGAACTCAAAGTCTTTCACCCGCGCCTTGCAACGACCGCTTAGTTGGATGCGCAACAGGTCGGGCATCGCCTCCTCATTCTTGGTGACATCGAAGTAGACGACCTTCGACTTTTCGCTGGCGGTCAGCAGATACAGTTTGTCGCGCGTGACGCCGCCAACGGTGAATCGTTTGGCGAAACACTTGCCGGACTTCTTGTCCTGATAAAGCAACGTGAAGAATTCCGGCGGGCCTTCTTTTTTGAAAACAGAAATATGCAGGATATTTCGGCCCATGAAAACTTTGTCGGCGATCTTGGTGACCTTGAGCGTGCCATCGGCCATGATGCAGAGGATCGTATCGATCTCGCTGACCTCCGTGACGAATTCGTGCTGCCGCCAATTGCGTCCGATGAATCCACCTTCGCGATCGACGTAAAGGCGCTGGTTGGTCGACACGATTTTCGAGACATTGATTTGTTCGATCTCGTCAAACGAGGTGCGGCGTTTACGTCCTTTGCCGTATTTCGCCTGCAAGGTTTCGAACCACGTGATCGCGTAATCGATGAGGTGAGCGAGGTCGTATTTAACCAATTTCACGTCCTCTTCGATCTTCTTGATCTTCTCGTCGGCCTTGAAGCGATTGTAGGCGGAGATTCGTTTGATGCGAATCTCGGTGAGACGGGTGATGTCTTCGTCGGTGACTTCACGCTTCAGGCGCTTGAGGAAGGGGTCGAGCCCGGCGCGAATCTCTTCGAGCACATTCTCCCACGTCTTGGATTTCTCGATCCGACGGTAGATCCGTTCCTCAATAAAGATGCGTTCGAGCGAATCCCAGTACCACTGTTGCTCGAGTTCACCAAGTTTGATTTCGAGTTCGAGTTTGAGCAGACCCACCGTGCGATCGGCGGACCGTTTCAGGATCTCTGATACCCCGATAAACGTGGGACGGTCTCGACCTTCGTGGTTCTCAATGGCGCAGGCCGCCGGCGAGATCGACATCTGGCAATTGGTGAAGGCGTAGAGCTGCTGTTTAACCTTCTTCGGGTCGGCACCTTGAGGTAGGTGGACCAGCACTTCGACCTTGTCGGCCGTGTTGTCGTCCACGTGCTTGATCTTGATCTTGCCTTTGTTGTTGGCGGCGATGATCGAATCGATGAGCGAAGTGGTGGTGGTGCTGTGCGCGAGTTGGGTAATCGCGAGAACGTATTTGGTCTCACCCGATGTAATCGTCGCCCGCACCTTAACTTTTCCGCCTCGTTTGCCGTCGTTGTAATCAGCGAAATCGGCGGTGCCTCCCGACGGAAAGTCCGGCCGGATACGAAACGTTTTGCCTTGAAGGTGATTGATCGAGGCCCGGCACAAGTCGTTGAAATTGTGGGGCAGGATCTTGGTCGAGAGTCCGACCGCGATGCCTTCGGCGCCTTCTAGCAGGACGAGCGGAAACTTCGCTGGTAACGTGACCGGCTCATTGGCGCGTCCGTCGTAACTCTGCTGCCAGTCCGTCGTCTTCGCGTTGAAGAGAACATCACGGGCAAACGGCGTCAGGCGGGCTTCAATATAACGGGCCGCCGCTGCACCGTCTCCGGTGAGGGTGTTACCAAAATTCCCCTGCGGCTCGATTAAGTAGCCGCGTTGCGCGATTCCGACCAAGGCCGCTTCGATAGAAGCGTCGCCATGCGGATGGAACGCCATCGTCGCCCCCACGATGTTGGCCACCTTGTGGAAGCGCCCGTCATCCTTGGAGAAAAGGGTGTGCAAGATGCGGCGCTGCACAGGCTTGAGACCATCATTGAGATGAGGTACCGCCCGGTCGAGGATCACATAACTCGCGTATTCGAGAAACCATTTTCGGTAGGCACCTTCGAGTGGGGCCACCCGTTCTTCCTCTTCGGCCACGATCTCGGTTGTAGGTGGCTCGCCGGAATAACCTGAGGCAGTCACGGGTGCAGGAGCGGGCTCCACCGAGGATTCCTTCGCCGCGGCGGCATCGAAAAACAGTTCTTCTTGGTCGTCCTCTGGGTTTTGGCGTTTAGGCATTCGTGGTCTCGAAATGGGCGGTAAATAGGATCAAAAAGAAGAGCTGAAGCGGTCGTCCGAGGTGGGGCAAGCTCGCTCCGCAGGAAACGTAAAATTCAGGGACCGTTCTGAGGGAGGGCGTGCACACCGAGCGCGCCGCCGTTGCCTCGCAGGTCTGCCCACCGAATCCGGCGGTCTCGGCGAAACCGCTTTACCCTAGGTCCTACCTCAGCAGGCCCTACAGATTTGCCCGCGCCTTGGCCGAAGC
>OJGW01000012.1_pt1 | contig 36035 bp, 35 predicted proteins | sample 1594511 | NCBI WGS metagenome assembly OJGW01 (sample SAMN05416844, study PRJEB24817) | seawater metagenome | isolation source: Sea water | place: Canada:Atlantic | collected 2013-07
GATGTAGAGAGGTCTCGTGGGCTCGGAGATGTGTATAAGAGACAGGTTTTAGGAGATTTTGGTAACCGATCAGGTTTTTGGCCAGAAGACCGAGGTGATAGTAGCTCTTCCCGTCTTCGGCTCGGCCCTTTTTATCCAGGCGCGACCCGGTGGTCATGTAGAGTTCGCAGCCGATGAGGGGTTTGATCCCGTTAGCCTTGGCGGCGGTGAAGAACTGGATGGCGCCAAACAGATTACCGTGATCCGTGAGCGCTAAGGCACTCATGTCCAGTTCCTTAGCACGACTCATCAGTCGATCGATCCGGCAAGCGCCGTCCAGCAGGCTAAAGTCGGTGTGGACGTGAAGGTGGCAAAAACTTGAATCGCAGGACACGGTGGTGGGAAATCGCTAAAAGGCTGAAACTAGAAAAGGGGAGCGCGAGAAGATCGCTTTACCAAGGAAGAGAACGAGAAAGAGAAAGAGAACGAGAAAGAGTGGGGAAGCGGGCGATTTTTAGGCTATTTGCTCGGGATCAAGTTTGCCGTTGACGGAGGGCGCGCGGTTTGGCCTCCTCAGCCTTTTTCCCTCTTAAAAACACGTCATACGAGATGCCCATCGAAATCAAAATCCGTAAAAGCGAGCCAGTTGAGCGCGCCCTGCGCCGTCTGAAAAAGAAGCTCGAACGCGAGAACGTCATCAAAGGTGTTCGTGCAAAGCGCTACTTCGAAAAGCCCTGCGCCAAGAAGCGCCGCCGTAATAAGGTCATGGCTTTCACGCAGATGCTGCGTAACCGTCACGAGGCCTAATCTCCTCCACTCCGACCTTCCGGTCTTTCCGACCGCGCCTCCAAACTTAAGGTTCTCGGCGCGGTTTTTTGTGTCAGTTCAGAACGACTCGATTTTTGCGATTCGTTGTCGGTAAGTTGTTGGTTCACCCTAATATTCTGATTTCGTGAAGCCCACCTTACCCCTTTCGACCTGTTGGAACTCCGACCGTCACCGAGACGGTTACGAAATGCTGGCTGAAATCCGGGATATGGGGTTCGAGTATGTGGAGCTGAGTCATGGTACCAAGATCGTGCTGGTGGAAGGGATCCTTCGGGCGGTCCAAGAGGGCATGATGAAGATTAGTTCGACCCATAATTTTTGTCCCTTGCCGATGGGAATCACGCATTCGGGGACCAACCTGTTTGAACCTTCAGTTTCGGCGACCCAGGAGCACGATCAATGGCTGCGCCATACGAAGCGCTCGATTGATTTTTCCGCCAGGGTGGGCGCGTCCGCGATGGTGACTCACCTCGGCAGTGTGCACTTCTTCTGGTCCAACCCGGTGCGCAAAGTGAAGCGTCACCTGCGGGCGAATCCGGACCTAGATCCCGCAACCGACGAAAAATATCGGAAGATATTAACCAAGGCCTGCAGCAAACTACGCACCCGGATGCCGGTTTACTGGAATCAGGTGCGGGCGAGCCTAGAAGAAGTCCGGGCCTACGCGTTGGAGAAGGGCGTGCGACTTGGCTGTGAGAATCGGGAGAAATTCGAGGAACTTCCCCGTGGATGCTGATTATGCCGAGTTTATCAGGAGTTTGGATAAGGACGGACAGAATCATTGCGGCTACTGGCACGATACGGGCCACGCGGCGCTTAAAGAGGAAATGGGCCTGCTTAATCACAAGGAGCATTTGGAAAAGAACATCGACCGCTTGATCGGATTTCATCTGCACGATGTGGCCGATGGCGAAGATCACCATCCCATTGGACACGGAGGAATCGACTTCGACTGGATCAGCACCCTGTGGAAATCGGAGCACAAATTGACCCTGGAGCTTAGCCCACGAACCCTGCCGATCCACGTGAAGGAGTCGCGCGAACGTGTCCTCGAACTCATCGAAAAACGCTTCGGTTAAGTCTCAGCCGGGAGTAAGTAGGGCGAGCGCGCCGACGGTGGTTGCGGGTTTTTAGCCACGAAAAGGCGCAAAAGGCTCAACGGGTCGTTGACGGTTGTTGGCGCCAATAGGCGCTCGGGTGGTTTCTGGAAAGAAGCTGGATTATCCTCGGTGCCTTTTTGTGACCAAAAATACGCTGAGGATAATGGTGGGAAACTATCTGGCCTCATGTAGGCAAGAGGAACTGGTTAGGGCGTGCTCGCCGAGCGCGATGTAGATGGAATGTCTATCGCTTTTCCGGTTGAAACGGCGGTTTGCTACGCCATCTCCATCCCGCAGAACGGGACTCCGTCGGCGAAACCGCCCTACCTTGTGCGGGTAAGCGCGATTGCACTTAATCGAGTAGTTCGGTGATCCAGCGCCGGTGGGGACCGGAGAGGGTGATGTCGCTCAGGTCGTCGAATGACACCCAATGCAACTCGTCTGGTAGGAGGCTAGGAGGGGCGATTTCACGGATGGTTTCAGTGATCCGGTATTTGGTGATGCTCCGTTTCTTTGTCGTAATGACGGTTGCCTCCTCGGCGATGGGAAGGTGATCAGAGGAAGGCAGTTCGTATTGGCCCGCCAGACGCTTCGCTCCAGCGGGAATTCGATGGAGTAGCAAGTTGCCCTTTTGGACACACCACCCCCGGGTGACCGCGACTTGCTTGATCTTCTTGGGCGCGAGACGCGGGTAGGATTCAGGATCTCCGTTGCGGCTGCCGGCGCAGTGGCGGCGCACGGGGCAAATCGTGCAAAGCGGGCTGCGGCGATGGCACACGGTGGCACCGAGTTCCATCATGGCTTGATTGTGGTCGCTTGGTTCATCGCGGTTGAGCACCGCGGTCGCCAGTGGGGCAAAGGATTTTGAGGCACTCCCACTATCGGTGAACGATTTATCGTTGGCGGTGAGCCGCGAAAGGATGCGCACCACATTCCCATCGACACAGGCAACGGGAAGGTTTTGGGCGATAGATGCGATCGCGGCGGAGGCATAAGAGCCAATCCCCGGGAGTTTCTGCCATGCCTCTTGGGTCCTGGGAGGGGACGGCATCTCAATAAACGCCTTGGCCATCTTGTGCAGATTGCGGGCACGGGAGTAGTAGCCGAGGCCTTCCCAGAGCTTGAGCACGGTGGATTCTTCAGCTGCGGCGAGGCTGGCGAAGTCGGGTAGATTGGTCATCCACCGCTCGAAATAGGGCAGCGCGGTTTTGATCTGCGTCTGCTGCAACATAAACTCGCTCACCACGGTGCGATAGAGCGAAGGGGACTCGCGCCAGGGTAACTTACGCCGATGCGCGCGATACCAAGTAAGTAAATCGTGCTGAAAGTCAGTGGGGTTGTCCGGAAATGTGTTCGCCACAAAGCCGTTAGCAGGCGCAATTATGGGCTCGGGTGCCACCCTAGATTCGTGAAAGGGTGCCACTAAATTCGCCTCTCTCTCCGCTCCGGCATGGCCAAGAAAAAAACCACAGATCCCGACGCCCCCAAGAAACTCGCCACTTATACGGTGAAACTCAATGACGCCCAGTTGGATAAACTGAACGATTGGTGCGCCGGCCGTGGCTGGGAGAAACGGGAAGTGGCGTATGCGCGCTTCGGTTATAAAGGACCCACCGTCAGCGTGACGGGTTACGAGAGCCGCAAGGTGTTGATCGTCGGAAAGGGCACGGAAGAGTTTGTCTCAATGACGCTCGAGCCGGAGATCACCGGCGAGATCAAGCTGGGCTACGACGAGGTGCTCAACCCAGAGTGGTATGAGCCGCATGCGGGTCTGGATGAAAGCGGTAAGGGTGACTTCTTTGGGCCCGTCGTCGCGGCGACGGTCATCGCGGATGCCGCTGCGATTCGGAAGCTCGTTGCAGCGGGAGTGAAGGATTCTAAGAAAATTGCGGATCCGCAGATCATGAAACTGGATCAGATCATCCGGTCGACCAAGGGGACCACGTCCGAGGTCTCGGTTTTCGGCATGGAGAAATACAACGAGTTGATGTCTCGTCCCCGGGCCAACATGAACAAACTGCTGGCCTGGCAGCATGGCATCGCTCTGATCAACGCGTTGGAGACGCAGCCTGTCGCACGTGGATTGCTCGACCAATTTACCAAGACGCCGCTGGTACAAAACGAGTTGAAGCGCAAAGGAGTCACTGACTTCCAATTGGATATGCGGACAAAAGCGGAATCCGATCCAGTGGTCGCGGCGGCATCGATCGTGGCGCGGGCCGAATACGTGCGCATCATGCGGCGCCTGTCGGATAAGTTCGGGACAAACTTACAGAAAGGCGCGAGCGCAGCGGTTAAGGATCAGGCGGTCGAAATCATGAACAAGCTCGGAGCGGTCGCACTCGGACAGTTTGCGAAACTACACTTCCGCACGGCCTATGAAGTCGTTAAAGCCGAGGGACGATTGAATGAGTTGCCGCTGCCCGAACCGAAGGAATACTCGGGCTGGAAATCGAAATAGCACGCTGCTGAAGCCCGACTGAATTATTTGTGATGCCGAAACGCCGCCAACTCCGGGGGTTTGACCTCAAACACCTCACCGATGTGGAGTTTTTGATCGGAGTCGACGAGGCAGGTCGGGGAGCCCTCGCCGGTCCGGTCTCGGCCGGAGCCGTGCTCGTGACCAAGGAATTTCTCGCTGGAAATTGGGTCGCGACCAATGCGCGCCGCCTCAACGATTCCAAACAACTCACGGCCACCGAGCGCGACACGCTTTGGTTGGATTTCGAGGCGTTGATGGCGGAGCGTCAGATTCACGTTGAAATCGGAATGGCCGACGTCGCGGAGATTGAGCAGTTCAATATTCTCGGCGCCACCAAGCTCGCCATGCGACGGGCGTTGGAGGGGATTTATCCACCCGATGCTTTCGAGCGAAAGGAAGCGCCCGATTTATTTGCGAGTGATGACGAAGTGGCCGCTTTTAGGCCGCAAGTTTCCGCCAAGATTTTGGTGGATGGCTTGCAGCTCAAAAATTTCCCCTACCCGCATACCAACGTGATTCGCGGGGATACGCGTTCGTTGTGTATCGCGATGGCGTCGGTGGTGGCGAAAGTTTCCCGTGATCGGGAAATGGAGCGACTGGGGCGAGAGTTTCCGGGTTACGGATTTGCCCACCACAAAGGTTACGGCACGGACGAACACCGGGAGGCGATTTTGAGCATCGGCCGGTGCCGGTATCACCGCACGACATTCCTGCGCAAACTTATGGCGGGTCGCGTCGATCCGGGGCAGATGGACTTCCTGTCGTGAATGCGCCCATCTCAGAGATGAAGCCGCCGGGAGGCCGATTCGAATCGATAGACTGTCTGCGGGGATGGGCGTTGATCGGCGTGTTCGTGATTCATTGTGCACTCGTTGTTCCAGCGGTCGGGGCAGGGTTTATGACCTTGTTCCGCACCGGCCAGTTCGGGGTAGATTTATTTTTCGTCATTAGCGGTTTTGTCCTATGCGAATCTGCTTTCCGACGGCAACGACAGGCGGGATGGAGAGCTCAGGCAGGATTTTTCAGGCGCCGTCTCTATCGATTGATTCCACTCTATTGGATCGGGATGCTACTGTATGGATACCTGATTGAGGGAAGCCTCGGGTTACGGGGAGAGGAGGCGCCGCTACAGGTTTGGGCCGGAAACCTGATGTTGCTGAATGGGTGGCAACCCGGTTGGGAAAATTACATTGTGCCGGGTGGATGGTCCATCGGGGCGGAGGCAACATTTGCCGCAGTCTTTGCGCTCATTTATCCGTGGGTTAAGAGCTTGAAAATCGCCGTTTTCTGGTGGGTCGGAATGATCGTCCTGGTCGCGTTTTTCACCACTCCACTGAGTCGAATGGTCACGAGTTTTATTCCGCGGGGAGGTGATCCCTCCAGCGGGTATTTTTCCTTCCGCAATCTGCCTTCATTTTTCGGTGGTATCGTGGTCTGGCACATGCACCGGTCTGGAGTCTCAGGGTCGATATCTACCCGGATCAGCCTCTTAGTGATGACATTGGTCGTGGGGGCTTTTGATTGGCCGGAGTTTTGGGCTGGGCGAGAACTTGGAACGCAGTCTGATGGTGGGAAGCGTGATGATGATACTCGTGCTGATGGCCCTAAATGTGGCTCCAGCATTGCTTGGAGGAGGCGTGATTGCGTGGATTGGTCGCCACAGCTACGGCTCGTATATCGTGCACTATGCCATGATCATTCCAGCGGAAATCATAGTGGTTACACTGCTGCCGGCGGGAGCATCGGCGTTGTTAATGTATGGGTTAGTGCTTGTTTTAATCTGCGTTTTTACTTTTCCAGCGGCCTGGTTCCTCGAAAATCTGCTGGAGTTACCGCGCTTCTCTCGAAGGGTGTTTCCATCTTTGTTTGGTAAGTCAGATCGAAGTTCCCGCGATGCCTCCTAAAAAACACCACAGTTCACTTGATCGCGTGTTGGGTCGTCTCGACACGCTGGATTCGGTCAATCTTACCAACCTCGTGCAACGACTGGCGCGCGAGCGGGGATTGTTTGAGGATATTTTCAACACCTTGCAGGAGGGCGTATTGGTGATCAGCCCTGACGGGGAGATCGAATACGCGAATCATTCCGCCCATCGGTTGATTGGACTCAATCAGGACGAGTTATCCGGCCAAACCCTTTGGCGCTTGGTTCCAGGGTTGAGACCGTCGTTGGAGGGGAGTTTAGGGGATGGAGCGTTACCGGTGGTAGCTCGAGAGTTTGAGCTCACTTATCCGGAACCGCGGACCGTGCGACTCTACATGGTCCCATTTAAAAGTGATGATCATGGAGGCGATAGCCGGCGTTATGCCGTAATCCTCACGGATGTTTCCCGGGATAAAGCCACCACCGAAGAACGCATCGAAAACGAGCGCACATCATCCATTTTATTGTTAGCCGCCGGGGTGGCTCATGAACTGGGGAATCCGCTCAATTCGCTTAATATTCATCTGCAGTTGATCGAACGGAAACTCAAGAAGCTGCAGGCTGCGGCGAAGGACGTGGAAGGACTCACCGATTCGATTCGAGTGTGTCAGGTCGAAGTCAGTCGACTTGACGGCATCATCAATAATTTCCTCGAAGCGATTAAACCGAAGGCCCCTGATTTTTCGGAGATCCATCTATTGGATGTGGTGGACGAAGTTCTGCGGTTTCAACAAGGCGAACTTGAGAATCGGGAAATCACGGTCGACGTGGAGGCCACGCCAGATTTGCCGGTGATCATGGCCGATCGCAATCAACTCAAGCAGGTGTTTTTTAATGTCCTTAAAAACGCCATGGAAGCGATGGAACCGGGAGGTCAATTGCATCTTAAAACGCGCGCCGGTGATGATTCGATTTTCTTGATGTTTGGCGATACGGGAACCGGCATCAAACAGGAGGATCTTTTGCGTCTGTTCGAACCTTACCACACGACCAAACCGGGTGGAAGTGGCCTTGGTCTCATGATCGTGCAACGTATCATGCGGGAGCACGGCGGGCAGGTCGGGGTGGAGAGTAAACCCGAGGTTGGCACGGTCGTGACGCTGGAATTTCCGCGCAAAGACCGTCGGGTCCGCGTGCTGGAATCTTAAGTAGATCTGCGGCCCAGACAAATCCGGTGATAGCGAGGGCGCGGACTTTGGAGGGGAAGAGCTCGTAAACAGCATCCACATCACGGGTCCAGCGGAGAATTTGTAGGCACAGGTGAAAAGGATGATACCAAAGAGCACGAGGTTGGCATTCAAGGATACGCCATGCTGCATGATCGCTCCTTCGATCCTCCGCTGGTGACCGGATCGTGCTGATAAATTGGGTTATATCGGTGAAATCTGTGGTTAGAAATTCACCTACCTCTCAGCTAATAGAGTCTGTTGAACCGCTGCTCTGCGGTTCGATTCAGATTTTAGCGCGACGCGCTTTGGGCAGGAGACCCTTGGCGTCCAGTTGATCGTGCATGCGCAGATTGGCATCTAGGGAGTAACCGGGCTCGAGGTGGTGCACGATTTTTAGTGGTCCGCCGTCGTTGCCGTCGAGGGTTTCATCGAGCCACCGTTCGATATCTTGCGGATCAGATCGTTCCAGAAGGACATCCACCGGCGGCGCCACATTGACTTCGATCGTATTGCCGAATTCTTCACGAATATTGGCCACGCTGGTCTTGGATCCAGTATCCAGGATCTTGAGGGTTTCCACCTCGGACAACGGTTCTAGGAGATGGTTGGAATCCCCGCAGGAGTGCCAGCGCAGGCCGCCGATCTCGTTCCCCATACGATTGGCAAAAGGCACGATAAAATCGTGATATTGATCGGGACTGAGTAGGGTGCCGGTGCATTCGCCCACGTGGACCGCGGTGGCGGGGAGGTCGGCGAGTTTGGAATAGTGGTCGATCAAGGCCCGGTAGACATCGGTGATCCAGCCATGAATCTCACGCACGAGATCGGGGTCGTCGATCATGAGGAGGAAGATGTCTTCGCCAAAGAGCTTCATCGAAGTGGTGATGAATCCGTGAATGGTGGCGCGTCCGGAGGTGTCCCAGAAGTAGGGTGGAATGATGCGGTAGTCGGGTTTCGTCTCCTTGAGTTCAGCGATTTGAGCGTCGAAGCCTTTGATGAGCGAAGACTCGAGGAACGACTCAACCGAAGGCAGTTTTTCGGGGTGGTGGAGCAACGACTCCAGCGGGCGGATAGAAATGTCGGAGTCCTTGTCGGGGTCGCAGAAGAAGTCGGCTCCCGCCGCCAATCCGATGATCAAGTTGGGTTGAATGCCGCCCACGATGATCTGCTTTTCTAACGTGTGTTCGATCTGCCCGAGATTCGACTCCATGTTGTAGATGGGGTAGTGGGGGAACCGCTCCGCCAAATACTGATCGATGGCGTGGTCTTGATCCCACCGAAATTCCGGATCGAAATAGTATTTCTTCTCGAATTTGAATCCGGCTTCTTGGTGCAACCATCCCTTACTGGCACTTGCTTGGATTTTTATCATGAGGTATAGCCACCGAGTTAGGATCACCCGGGGGCGAAGTAACAGCAGGAAACGACTGGAATTTCATTGCTGCGTAAAGAGCGGTTAGTCGGGTCTATGCTTGTGATGACCCACTGATGGCTGGGGGAGTTTGGGCTGATGTTGATGAGCGGGATCGTCTTCTTGCATCTTATGAATAGCTGCGATTTCTCGCCACGTTTCGAGCAGTCCATGCGGGCATTTGGGCAAGTCAGATTCTATCACCTGATGAAGTCGGCCCAATCGGTAACAGGGAACCGCCGCATACATGTGATGTTCGATGTGGAAGTTCATGTGCCAGTAGAGAAATTGGATGACCGGATTGGTGGTAAAGGTGCGGCTGCAGAGTCGAGAGTCAGCGGTGTGATCCTAGAGTCCAATGTGCTGGGTGTTGTTGCAAAGAAAGAAAAGCCACGCGCCGTAAAAGGGGGCCAAGGTAAGCACGATGGGGATCATCCACCAACCGTTGAGTCCGCAGATAGCGACGATCGCCACATGGCCTCCCAGAACAAAACGTCCCCAGCGGGTAGGGGGACGGCGGGCGCTCGCATCGGTTGGGGGAAACAACGATTGCTCCCATTCTCCGCGGTAGATTCCGCGAGCTTCTTGCACGACGTCTCTGAGCTTGAACCAGATCAGGCAGAAATCGATGAAGCCCGCCAGGAGCCAGTCTTTGACCACGATTCGAATGGGTAACCTGACCTCCAAGTCATCCGGCGGATGCAATGTGAATCGATGATGTTGGGTATGACTGGCATCGAATTTGAAGTGGTTGATCCACCCGAGAAATGCGAAAAGGGCGGCAAATATGTCATTGAGTCGCCGGGTGCGAAAAGCAGTGCCGTGACCCAATTCATGGACTGCGTTGATTTGAAACGCGAACACGGTGCCATGCAGAAATGTGAGCAAAAGAGTGAATCCAACTGACCAATGGTAGGCGGAGTAGGTGGCAAGAGTCGCGGTCGTGGCAATCACTCCGAGATACCCGAACGTCTGAAGTGCACCGCGAAGATTGCTGCGCTGGTGAAGAGACTTGAGCGTGAAGGGATCGATTTTGGTGCGATACCACGCGACTGGTTTAGGCCGCCGTTGGGTGGGATCTTGGGTGACGGTGAATTTTTGGAGGCGTTCGCCGTCAGCATGATTGGCCCGAGTCATAACTCAAAATACCACGAGATTTGAATGTGTGCTTTCGCATTCATACAGTGATATGATTACAAACATCATGAGTAAGCCGAAACGGACGTGCATTTCACTCGAACAGTTGGGGTTACCGGAGGTGGTGATGCTGGGCCGTTACGATCATGCTCAGGCCGAGGAAATCCTCGAACCCCATGCTCACGTTGGCAGTATGGAGATCTGTTATCTCGAACGCGGGCGGCAACGTTACGTCGTCAATGGGCAGGACTATTGGCTTGGCGGGGGTGACGTGTTTGTGACGTTCCCCGGGGAGATGCACGGTTCGGGGGAGTCGCCCCAGGAAAAGGGCACGCTTTTCTGGTTAATTCTCCAGCTGCCAAAACTCGGCCGGAGTTTTCTCGGGTGCCAATCGCCTTCGGCCAATGCCCTAGTCGCGGCTCTGCGAAATTTGCCCCGCCGCAAGTTCGGTGGGCAGGTGGAATTTAAGAAACAACTCGATCAGATTTTTGAGTGGCACGACGATCTAGATAGAGCCGATGTCGCGATGACTCGTTTGCGGATGCAAACGACCTTGATCCAATTCCTGCTCGGAGTCTGCGAGGGGGCGGAACGCGATGAACATACCCAGTGGAGCGTTCCCATCCGTCGGGCTGAAGCTTACCTTCGACAACGGTTGGGGGAACCGACGATGCTGCGGGAGGCCGCGCTGGTGGCGGGCTTGTCGCTGCCACGATTCAAGGCGCGGTTCAAAAACGAAGTAGGGATCCCCCCCGCCGAGTATCTGCAGCGGTATCGCATCGAACGGGCGGAGCATGGATTGGCCAATTCGACGCGGAGCGTGACCGAAATCGCTTTCGAGCTGGGCTTCTGTTCGTCACAATACTTCGCGACGGTTTTTCGCCGCTATACCCGGCTTAGTCCGACGCAGTATCGGGCCGCGCGAGGCGAGTCGGATGGTGGGTGAAATTTCATTTCGGATAGGAGTGATCTTTTGACCGGAATTAGATGTCTCGCGCTTTACCTGAGGATCGAGAGGTCTATCGGTAAGTGGTTCCGATTTACCGCATCTGCGATACCCCATGAATACCGAAAAAACTATCCCGTCTTCGAATCTTTCTCGCCGCCGTTTTCTGCAAGCCGGGGCTTCACTCAGCGCGCTCACGATGCTAAACCCGTCGGCCCGGGCCGCCGCGTCGCCGACTGAAGGAAAGGCGATCCCGCGGGGAGTGTTTTTTGACCGGGCGGAGTTGCCGCGGATTAGAGCGAGTCTCAAACATCCGGCGTTTGCGGCCTATTGGGCGAGTTGCCACGATGCCGACCTCGCGGCTGATCGTCGTTTTCTGACCACCGAGGTTGATTTGAAGAACCGGGTGCGTGATCTCGCGACGGTCGCCAACATCGCGTTCCGGTCGGCTTTTGTGCACGTGATGGAACCGAGCGAGGATCAGCGGGCCACCGCCGAACTCGCGGTTGCCACGGCCCTGAAATTTAATCGGTGGGATTGGATCCTGGAAGATGGGGTGCTTACCGTGGGCGTGATGCGTGGGCCGATGGTCGGGGTGCTGTTGTCGTGCGCACTGGATTGGCTCGGGGCGGATATCGATCCGGTGTTAAGAGCCGGGGTGATGCAGCGACTGGGCGATGAGGTAGGACCGGCGAGTTATCGCGCGGTGCATGGCGAGCTCGGCGCGAGCCCGATGCCCCGCTGGTCGATGGACCTCGAATGCACCGGACTGACCGTGAACGACGTCAGCCAATGGCCCAAAGTGCTGGCGAATACCAATCTGCAAATCATCGCGACGTCCGGGCTGATGATCGCTTCGAGTATGTTGCCGGATCATCCGGATGCCACCAAGTGGCGGGAACTGGGGCAGCGAAGCCTACGTGAGTTCATCGCTAAGCAGCCGGTCGATGGGTCATTTGACGAAGGTTCGGCGTATTGGGGATTCACTTACAACTACTTCTGTTTGTCCCTGGAGTTGCTGCGACGTTTTCACGGTATCGATGAACGTGGGATCGCCGATTTCCCCGCCATGGCGCGTTACTTCCTGCGCTCGACCATGCCAACGCACGAGACGCCGCGCGACACGCTGAGTATCGGCGACTGTAGCAATTCCGGTTCCGTGATCGCGCTGGCCTGGATTGGACGTGAGTTCCGGGATTCGACCGCCCAACACCTTCTGACGCGACCCGGAATGGTGACGACCGAACCCACCCTTTGTTGGGCAGCGATTTGGTTCGATCCGACGGTGCCGACGGATTTCGCGGCGGACATCAACCATGACTATACCCTCGCTCCGGGCCTCGTGGTTTCACGATCCGGTTGGGCCGATCAAGACGCTGTGCTCTGTTTGCGTAGTGGTGAGCCGTGTAACCACGAGCACGCGGATCGGAACAGCCTGCTCTTCTCGGCCTACGGCGAACGGCTCCTGAACGACCCGATCAAGGCGTCTTACGATCCGAAGCATCCCCGCTGGTTACTGCGTCAAACCGAAGCGCACACCTCGGTATTGATCGATGGTCGCGGGCACATTTACCACCACGGAGAAGAGGGCACCAACAGCTCCTTGGCCCACGCCCGTATCGTCGCGCATCAAGTAGGCCTCAATTGGATGACGACGACGAGTGATGCGACGGAGGCTTATCGTTTGGCGGGGCATCCCGTTTCGCGAGTGGCTCGCACAGTGGTGTATGTGAAACCAGATTTTCTGGTGGTATTTGATGCGATCGATCTTGAGAAACCCCTGCCGGTGGAGGTGCGATTCCAAGCCCACAACCGCGACGGGAATGGCAGCGTGATGGCGGAAGATGACGGGTTTTTGATCCAACGACCACAGGCGAATTTACAAGCGGTATGCGGTGGTGTCGGTCCGCTCACGGTCGGCTCCGGGGAATTGGATTTACCGGTCGATATGGGCGTCTATCCGTATGCGTCTGTAGCCTCGGAAGCGGCTCTTCGCCACCGGATAGTTTCGGTTGCCCGTGCTTTTCCGAAATCGGGAGTAGAAAAACCGATGAGTTGGGAAGAAAGCGAGGGGACTTGGCTCATTGGCGGTTCTTCACTCGGAGCAACGGTGAATATTCGGATCGAAGACAAATCGTCCGGCATGGCTCCCATTGTGAGCGTCGCACGTGATGGCGAGTCACCCTGGTAGATTGACGATTAGTCCCGGGCCAGCTCTCGCTTCGTGGTCAACCTGAACGTCAACCCGACCAAGCCTTCTATACCGAACACAAATTGATAGCCCGTTGCAGAGAGGCGATGGCGTCTGTTTCGGCGGGAATGAATTCTTGGCCGACAAAACCGGTGTAGCCGGTATCGGCGATGGCCCGCATCACGGCCGGGTAGTCGATTTCTTGGCGGTCTCCATCGAGTTCGTGACGGCCTGGATTCCCACCCGTGTGGTAATGCGAGAACCACGGGTGATGATCGCGGATGGTGCGGATGAGGTCACCTTCCATGATCTGCATGTGGTAGATGTCGTAGAGGAGTTTGAAGTGAGCGGAGCCGACTTTTTCGCAAAGCTGCACCCCCCATGCCGTGTGGTCACATTGGTAGTCCGCATGGTCCACTTTAGAATTGAGAAGCTCCATGGTAACGGTGGCCCCGTATTTCCCGGCGATGGGCACGATGCGGGCGAGGCCTTGGGCACAGACTTCGAGTCCCTCCTCTTCGGACAGCCCACGGCGATTGCCGGAGAAACAGATGAGGTTGGTCGCACCTAATTCAACCGCCCGTGGAATCTGCCGTTCCATGAATGCGACGATGGCATCGTGGTTTTTGGCGTCGTTGAGACCATTTTCGATTCGTCCCGGCACGCCTTTGACCATTGCGCATTTGAGGCCGCGTTTGTTGATGGTCGGAAGCTCTTCCACGTTGAGTAACTCGATGGACTCGAGACCCAGGTCCTTGGCTTGATCAGCCAGATCCTCGAGCGAGATATCCTTGAAACACCATTTACACACGGAGTGCTTAAATTGGCGGGTGCCGGTTTGATGGTGAGCCGCGGTCAGGTTTGAAGACGTGAGGGCTCCGCGGGCGGACGCAAGGGCAGTCGTGGATGCAAAACGCTTCAACGCTGAACGGCGGGTGATTAGGCTAGTCACGTAAAATAGAGAAACGGCCGTCGCCATTCATGGCCAGATCCGAGTCTGCCTTCGGTGTCCCAATAAGATACGACCGAGTGGTGCGATGGATCTTTATTTTTTGCGTTTGCCCCCTTCGGTGCCTCTTTGGGCAGGCTAACCGGGGAGGGGGTTTTACGGCTTCGGATCGGGAATGAGCTATTTGGGGGAGTCGATCACCAACTCGGGGATGGCGATGCCGTTGATGTGGTCGCCGGCGTTATGGTCGATGATACGGATATTGCGCAGGTAAAGTATGCTGCTGGCGCCGGGCTTACGCGCGGGGTGTATCTGGATGCCGATGACGCCCTCGGCCGTTTTCGAATCGACCATATTGAGGGTGGGGATGCCGTTCACCCAGATACGGAAGTGATCTCCGATCGCTTCGAGGCGGTAGTGGTTCCATTGGGACGGCTTGTAGGCCTTGCGGGCTTCGGTCTTGCCTTCGAGCGAGTAGAGCCATTTGCGGGCTCGTTCTTCGTAAATGCCGCCGGTCCACTGGCGGGGCGATTGATCGACCTCCATTTGGTAGCCGGTGATGATGCCGTCGGGCTTAATGGGATCATCGATGCCGCGTATCATGATTCCGGAGCTCATCTTGCCGATTACCTTCATGTCGAGTTCGAGAATGAAATCGCCGTAGGTTTTTTCGGTGACGAGATAGGATTCGCGGACGGGGTCTTGGGAGACTGCCACGATCATGCCATCATCGACGAGCACGGTGGAGTCCCCGTCGCGGATTCGCCAGCCATCGAGGTTTTGACCGTTGAAGAGAGTGGTCCATTTCGGCTCGGAGACGGGGACGATTCGGTAGAGCTCGCCGTGGTCGGGACTGCGGGTGTTGAGGGCCACGTAGATCAAACCATCAGGGCCGGAGGCCACGTCGCGGACGCGGCCTTGGTTTTTGAGGATGGTTTCGATGTGGGTGACCTTGTTGTTCACGATGGTGATTCGTTGTAATTCTTGGGCAGACATGCCGGTGGCGAGGAGGTCGTATTTCCATTTGGGGAAGGCGTCGCCTTCGTAGAAGTCGATTCCGGCGGTGGCGATGGAGGGGAGCCAGTAGTGGATGGGCTGTTCCATGCCTTCCATTTGGGTCTGATCGGTCAAGGGCTTGCCGTTGTAGTTCATGCCGTAGGTGATGACGGGCCAGCCGTAGTTTCTTCCGGGTTGGATGATGTTCAGCTCGTCGCCGCCGCGAGGACCGTGCTCGGTTTCCCACAGCTCGCCGGTGCGGGGATCGAGGGCGAGGCCCTGGGGATTGCGGTGGCCGTAGGACCAGATGGATTTGTAGGCTCCCGGCGTGTTGTAGAAGGGGTTGTCGGTGGGGACGCGCCCGTCGTCGAAGAGGCGGTGGATCTTGCCATTGGGTTTGGTGAGGTCCTGGGCCATCTCGGCCTTGGTGCGCTCGCCGATGGAGAAGAAGAGGTAGCCGTCCTTGAAGACGAAGCGTGAACCGAAATGGCCGGTGGCAGCGATATACAGATCGGTGGGAGCACGGAAGATTTCCTGCTGGTCGACCCATTGGCCGTTCTTGATGCGTCCGCGCACGACGGCGGTCATGCTAGCGTCCTTGCCGTTGATCTGGGTGCCTTGGTCGTCGGAGAAGGAAAGGTAGATCCAGCCGTTTTTGGTGTAGTCGGGATGAGGGGCGACTTCGAGCAGGCCGCCCTGGCCGCCGATCCAAACTGTCGGGATGCCCGTGATCTCGCTCTTCTTGCTGTCGACGACGTGCCACAGCTTTCCGTCGCGCTGGGTGAGGAGGATCGAATGGTCGGGGAGGAATGCGATGGACCAGAGGGTGTTGTCGATGTCGGCGACCTTCTCTAGTTTGAAATTATAAAGTTCCGAGGAGAAGACGCCGCCGAGGGGTTTGACCTTCTCGAGGATGCCAGTGGTTTCGGCGATTATTTTCTGTTCGCGGATCAGGATTACCAAGGCGCGGATTTGCTCCTCGGAAAGCGTGCTTTGCCACGCGATCATGGGGGTGTCGGCGATCCCTTCGCGGATGATTTTGGCGATAGCCTCGTCGGAATCGCCGTGGGTCCACACGTTATCGATTAGCGAGCTGCCTTGGCCGCCTTCCATATTTTGGCCGTGGCATGCGGCGCAGCTTTGCAAATAGAGGTCTTTGATTTGGCCGGTGCCGATGCGGTTTTGGGCGGAGAGGGGCAGGGCAGCGAGGGAGACGAGGAGGGCTATTGCGAATGGCTCCATAGTGGGATGGAGGTTTTAGCGGACTGCGCGCTCGATTGGGTGAGATGAGATAGAGGGAGGCGACTCGGGAGGTCCAGCGGATCTGGCGGCTGGATCTGACGGAATCTGCAGCGTGGTCCGAAATTTTGAGATGGAGCGGCGATCTCGCGAGTCATGCGTAGCTCATTGAACTTTACCCGCCGGTTCGCTCGGCAAGCGAACTCCTACAACCCGTCGCCAGTTCGGGAGTGCTTGATCGGTTAGGCGATGAGGAAGCCTTTCCTGATGATGGGTAGGGTGCGTTGTCTCTGAGGTGTTAAGCGTTAGGAGTGCCATAACGTCACACCTAGGCTTGACCAGAGAGAAAGGTCGGGGATGATTTGGGTATGATTCCTACGGTATTGATTGTGGACGACGAACGCCACACCCGCGATGGGCTGCAGCAGGCTCTGGAAGATAATTTTGATGTTTCCGTCGCAGCCAGCGCAGACGAGGCCTTCAATCAACTCGCGGCCCAGGAGTTCGATGTCGTCGTCACGGACCTACGGATGCCGGGGAAGAGCGGGCTCAAAGTGATCGATAAAGCTCTCAGCATGCCGAACCAACCGGCGGTGCTCATGATGACCGCCTATGGCAGTATTGATTCTGCGGTGGAGGCGATGCGGAGGGGCGCAGTGGATTTCATGACCAAGCCGGTCAACATCGAGCGTCTCGAGATCCTCATCAACCGGGCGCTCAAGAACCGGACGCTCGAAGTCGAGGTGAAGCAGTTGCATGAGCGGTTGGACGAGAAATTTAATTTTAAGGGGATCATCGGAGACTCTCCGAAGCTGCTTGATGTGATCGATCGGGTTAAATTGGTAGCGCCCTCGAAGGCGACGATTCTGGTCGAAGGCGAGTCGGGCACGGGTAAGGAACTGATCGCGCAGGCCATCCATCAGTCCAGTTCCCGGGCGCGGGCGCCGTTTGTGGCGGTGCATTGCGCGGCTCTTTCGGAAAACCTGCTCGAGAGTGAAATTTTTGGTCACGAAAAGGGCTCGTTTACCGGCGCGATGGAGAAACGAATAGGTCGCTTCGAATCCGCGGATGGGGGCACGTTGTTTCTGGATGAGATCGGCGAGATTTCGGCGTCTACTCAGGTAAAGCTGTTGCGGTTTTTGGAAACCAAGTCGGTTGAACGCGTGGGCGGTTCGAAGCCGATTGATCTCGATGTGCGCCTCGTCGCCGCGACCAATCGCAATCTTGAAACGTTGGTCAAGGAAGGCACGTTCCGGGAGGATCTGTTCTTCCGGCTCAATGTGGTGGGTATTCGGATGCCGGCGCTACGCGAGCGACCGGGTGATGTATCGACCTTGCTCGCCCACTACCTGAAGTATTTCGCGAAGGAAAACGGATTGCCGGTGCCGGAACTCGAGGCCGGTGCCTTGGCCACGCTGGAGAAATACGGTTGGCCGGGTAATATTCGTGAGCTTCGCAATTTTTGCGAAAACACGGTGGTGCTTCACCGCGGAGGCAAAGTTTCCGAATACGATCTAGATCCCCGATTCCGGGCGGAAGGTGGTTTACCCTCCGATGCGGGCGCGCCAACGATCCCGACGGGGTCGGTTCTATCCGTGGAGGAAAATGAAAAGCGTTTATTGCGAGAGGCCTTGATCAAGGCCCGAGGCAATCGGACGAAGGCGGCGCAGTTGATGGGCATCAGCCGACGCACGCTCCATCGCAAACTCGTGCTCTGGCCAGAGCTGGATGTGACCGATTGATGTTCGGACTGCACGACGTATGAACCTGCAGCAAGCAATTCATTGGCTCGAGCAGGGCGGCGGAGCTCGCGTGCTGAAGATCAGTGCGTTGGTGCTAGGCTTGCTGGCGCTCAGCGCGACTGTCGCGTTCAAGCAGTTTCATGGGCCTCGCACCGAGGAGACTTTGCGCCAAGCCGATTTGGGACGCTCCATCGCTAGTGGTGAGTGATTCACGACGTCGGTTAATTATCCGCAGGTCCATGCGGTGATGGAAAAGTAAGGGAGACTTTTTGATGCGGAAGCGCGATTCCCCGAGTTGTATCACCCTCCCGGATATCCACTGGTGATTGCGGGAGCGCTGGCTGTTCTGCCGGCAGAATTACGCCATCGACTGTTTGCCGAGGTGCCTGATCCGCCGAATGGGTTTGGGGGCGATTATTTGTTACTGGTGCTAAATGGACTGCTGTTGGGCGTGGCGGCGTGGCAGAGTTGGTGTTTGGGGCGCCGCCTGTTGGACGCCCGGAATGCGATGATGAAGGATGACGCGGGGATCGCGGTCGTCCCCTGGTGGGATGAGAACGATACTCAATTTAAGGCGTTATTAGTCGCCCCATCGCCGACGGAAGTGGCGTTCGGGCCGACGCCTCAGAATATGGCGATTGGCGATGAAGCTTTCTTTGGTCTTTGAGCGGGCCCGAGCACCGGAGCTGCTGTCGTGGTTGAAGTATTGGTATAGCGACGAGGTGAGTGCGGCTTTACGGGAGGCAAAAGTGATGCCGTTACCGAGGACGTTGAGGAACCAATTGGTGTTTGATCTCGAGGTCGTGGATCAATCCCCGTGAATCGACCTTAAAAAACCTGTTGACGACCGCAATTTCGATGCTTGTTGTCTGCCTTTCTTCCGCGGGTGTAGCTCAGTTGGTAGAGCACCACCTTGCCAAGGTGGCTGTCGAGAGTTCGAGTCTCTTCGCCCGCTCCAATTTCTTAAACGACCGGTCTCAGTGACCGGTCGTTTTTGGGTTCAGGTGCCGACGGCGCCAAATAGGTCGGGAAAACACGCGTCGGGATCCAGGAGCGTTTTTATCTTATGGGCGAGCTGTGAGGGTGGGGCGGAATAATAAATTTGCCGCGTGGTATTACGCAGGCCCAACGAGGCATGACCTTTTATCGCCAGTTCTTCTCGCAGCGCGAGTTCATCACTAGGGTCGACGGCGGCGAATACCACGTCGCCACCCAAGCTCACGTGGATTATGGCCTGGGGTGAGCGGTCCTGGATTTGAGCAATTAAGTCTTCAATCCGCCGTTGGTCGGTGGGGATCTTGATCAATGTGCTCGTTTTAGGTGCCCAATCGATCGCCTTGACCGACGCCCACAGTGATCCCGCTTCGTCGTGGGATAGCGGCTTCGCACCTTGATCGATGAGCTCTTGGGTGAGTGAAGGCAGCGCGGCGGCGGGGGCTCCAAATCGAATCCAGATCTTCAAATCGTTGAAACTGCCGTCGATGGCGATCGGACGGGTGGTCAAGGTGGAGAGGGAGCGCAGCAGCTGGTGGAAGTTCGTCGAATCAGCCGCTGTCAGCTGCAGCGTCTCGCTTAGGGGTGCTTGAGGACCGACTTTTAGCGTGACTTCGGCCAAGACCCCAAGCGTTCCGAGACTGCCCACGAAAAGTTTAGGCAGATCGAATCCGGCAACGTTTTTGACGACTTTGCTTCCGACTTGAAACACGTCCCCGTCACCATTGATAAATATCACTCCTAGCACGGCGTCGCGGATGCGCCCCTGGCCAAAGGCTCCGGGACCGTTGAGGCCACTCGCGATCGTCCCGCCTAACGTGGCACCTGCTTCGGCCAGCATCGGATCAAAGAGGAGCTGTTGGCCAGCTGGGTCTAAGGTTTTGATGATCTCGGTGAGAGGAGTGCCAGCCAAAGCGGTGATCACGAATTCGGACGGCTCATAGGCGATGACTCCTCGGAGCTCGCGGATCGAATGCTCAACCAATGCGGATTCCTGATCTGGAGATTTGGTGTGCCCGCCGATCGCTCGGCCCCGGGGGGCTTGTTTGATGGCCACCGCAAGTTTCTGAATCCGGGGATCTAGCTTGGATGAGGAATCGGTTTGGGGTTGCTCGCCGTCGGGGAACATCTTGCCGGGATTGGCGATGCCGGATGGGTCGAAGCAGATTTGGACCCGCTTAAACAAATCCATCTCGGCCGAACCAAACATGAGAGGCAAAAAGTCTCGTTTTTCGAGTCCTACGCCATGTTCGCCGGTGATTGATCCTCCCAATTCTACACACATGCGCAGGATCTCCCACGCCGCTTTCTCGGCGCGTTCGAGCTCGCCGGGTTGTTCACCGTCGTAGAGGAGGTTGGGATGGAGGTTTCCGTCGCCCGCGTGGCAGACCGTCGGGCAGCGCAACCCAGCTTCGTCTGCGATCTGATTAACGCGGCGAAGAGCCGTGGCTAGGTGACGTCGCGGAACCACGCTGTCTTGCACGAAATTATTGGGCGCGAAACGACCATAGGCCCCATACGCGCTTTTACGGACGCGCCAGATGTTGGCCCGTTCTTGAGCGTTTTGAGCGATAACTAGTCCAGTCGATTTGTTGTCTCGCAGGAGGGTCTCGAGCTGGACGCGTTCGGCTTCGACGATGGCGCTGGGTCCATCGAGTTCCACCAGCAACAACGCGTGGCATCCGGCGGGGTAGTCGATGGGAACGACGGGACGAACGGCTTCGATGGTGAGATCGTCCATCAGCTCGATCGCCACCGGCACGAGCCCGGATCCAATGATCGCTGAAACGGCGTCGCCAGCGGCTTCGGCAGAATCAAATCCCGCGAGCACGGTGTGGCAGCCGTCGGGAATGGGGATGAGATTCAGGGTCGCTTCGAGGGCGACGCCGAAAAGGCCTTCGTTGCCGACGAATAGTCCCGTCCAATCCGGGCCGATGGTGTCCCGGCTTTCGCTGCCCCAGTTCACGACTTCTCCGGTGGCTAGAACCGCGCGGAGACCGAGGACGTGATTGGAGGTCATGCCGTATTTTAGGCAATGGGCCCCACCGGCGTTGAAGCCGATATTCCCCCCGATGGTGCAGATGGGTTGGCTCGAAGGGTCGGGGGCGAAAAATAAGCCGTGCTCGGCCGCCGCTTGGGAAACATCGGCGTTTACGACCCCGGTCTCGACCACGGCAATCCGTTGCACGGGATCGATCCGGTGGATGCGGTTAAGTGAGGTCGTCACAATCACCATGCCATCTGCGATCGGGGTGGCTCCTGCGCTCAGTCCTGTGCCGCTGCCCCGCACCACGAAAGAGACCGCCTCGGCATGGCACCAACGCACGACGGCGACCAGTTCGTCGGTCGTTTGAGGGATGATGACCGCTGCGGCGCGACAACGAAACGCCGTTTGCGCATCCGAATCATAAGCTGCGCGATCAGCCGCGCCGGTCAAGATACGGGGCGCAGGCACAATGTGACCAAGTCGTTCGGAAAGGGAGGGCATGTTCGACGCCAGAGAGGCGACCGTACGTTGTTAGGGTTTTTTCGCGCTGCCAAGCGTTCAGCATCCCGACGGAGTAATACGTTGATTGGCAGGGGCCAAAGTCCCTAAGGATTGTCGTCATGCAAGCTGATCAATTTTTCGCGCTGCCTGATTCTCTGCAGCGCTTTGCGGTGCAGTTTGATCCGTCCGCACCTGTCTGGGAGTGGCTACCGAAAATCAAGCAGGCGCTCGCTGGGCTGGAAGGAAACACGAGTGAACGCGAGATACCACCGGGAGTAGCGATCGAAGATGAAGTGTGGCTCGACCCGACGGTTAAGTTGCCGGCGCAAGCGACGTTGATTGGTCCGTGTTGGATTGGCCCCAATACCGAGATCCGTCCGGGTGCATTTGTGCGCGGTAATGTGATCGTGGGGGCAGGGGGCGTCTTGGGGAACAGTTGTGAATTCAAGAACTGCCTCCTCATGGACAACGTGCAGGTGCCCCATTTTAGCTATGTGGGAGATTCGATTCTCGGTAATGGGGCGCATTTGGCCGCCGGCGTGGTGCTATCAAATCTACGCCTCGATCAAAAACCCATCACGATTCGGTTGCCGGAGAGCATCGCCGAGACGGGCCTGAGAAAATTTGGGGCAGCGGTCGGCGACCAAGCTGAAATTGGCTGTAATGCGGTGCTGCAGCCCGGCACCTTATTGGGTAAACGAGCGTTGATCATGCCTACGTTAGCCTTCGGAGGCTATTTGCCCGAAGGCCATCTGGCCAAAGGTCGCACCTCGATCACGATGATCCCGAGACGGGATTGAGCTAGGTCGATCACAAGTATTTCAGAGAAGCGGTATGTGACCTAAAGCATTACTCAAAAGTTGGATACGCGTTTAAGTCTATGTTTATCACCGATCTGCAGTCCTTCGATGATCTGACTCCAGATATTGAAATTAGGGCACGAAAAAGCCCCCCTCCCTTAGGGGAAACGGCCTTTTCTAGAGTGGCTGCTCGGGCTGGATGGAATGACGAACTCGGTCACGGGAAAACAGACCGCTACAGAGGGGGAAATGCCCCGTGAATCGTTCCAACTGATTAACAAATTCGGAAAGTTGGAACGAATTGGAATTGGGCATGCGTCAGGATGGCACGGTCAATTCGTTCCATTCGTTCCAAATCGGATTTACTATCGATTTTAGCATGACCTGCTCCGTTTCGTAGGTGGGTTTTCTCGCTACTCACAGCGTATCTATTCTGCCATGGTTTCCCCATCACCTCGAGCCGTCGCCGCAATCGATGAAGCCCGACTGATTGCATCATTGCAGCAGGTAGATTCTGCACTGCGGTTGGAAGAATTGGTTCGGTGATCGCGTAGAAACTGGGCGACTTTACGACGATCACTGCAAAAGTTTTTCGGTTGAGTCAGCCGTTGATCGGACATTGTCGGTGAACAGTTGGTTCAATAGGAGCACTTGATCGACCAATTCCCCCAACGTCTTGAGCGATTCTTTCTGGATTTCCAAATACCGACCGAGCTTTCCGGGCAGGTTTCCATTCAGACTCATTTCGATCAAATGCGAGGTCCCTTGGATCGCGGCCATAGGGCTGCGGAATTCATGGGAGATCATCGAGACGAATTCCCGCTGCATGGTGAGCGCGGTCGATTTTTGCCCCGGCTCTACTCTCGAAGCTTACATCGGTTCGCATTGGTTCGGAGTCGGGCGCATTGGCCAATTGCTCGTCCGAGATTAGTTCGAGCTGATCCTTGACGGCTTTCGGGAAAAGGCTTTGCTAGTCAAGGGTGGGGGGCGAGCCCGAGTTAACGAGCGGCCGGGGGGCTCAGCGGCTCTCCAAGGCTTAAACTCTCACTGGGGATGCTCCTCAACCAAGGGACGTTGGTATTCCCGCGCGGTCTTGTTCCCGGAGCAGATCCCTTAGCCACCAAACTGTGAAAAACCCATCAATCTACTCAAAATGATACCCGCTAAATCGCACGCCCTCGATGAATGGATCGCTCATGTCCTTTCTGAGCGTGGCTTAAGATCGACCAAAGCGGTGCGCTCGCTCCTGCGTCTGCTTCACGCTGCCAAGAGTCCAATGAGCCCCCGGGGGATATTCGAAGCACTCAAACCCCTCGGCTACGATTTGAGCACCGTTCATCGAATCCTCACTCGCCTGACGCAGGCTAAATTGGTTCACGTCATGTTGGTTCATGAAAACGCCCGGTTCTTTGGATTAGCGGCTCACAAGCCAACGTGTCACCAAATTCTAGATCGCAAAACGGGCGGGCTGGTAGCACTCGATGCAGAGCCGAGCGCGATGGTAACCCAAGTATTGGAACTCATGGAAACTAAACTCAGAGAAAACGGCTATTCCGATGTGTCGAGTTCTGCGATACTTCAGGCGACCTCTCGACAAGAAAAGCGGCCCGCCCCCAGAAACCAAGCATCAATCCCTTCCGGGGATTTGGTCGGTTGGGGCGATGAAATCGGGTTGAGGGCACAAGCGGGCGAAGCCCAGCCGGCACAGGTCGTGCAGCAAGGATCCGCTTGATTCTTAAACACTCGATGGCGTTCTTGCGCCCCGTCGAGGGCGCCGGGAACGGTGCGTTTTGGGCAGTCCGTTGCCGATTTCGGGCGACTAAGATGGAGAGTGTTTGGGCCTTAAACTAGGTTTATTATGTCAGGCCATTGTCCGTTTGCAGATCGCCCACTTCGCCCTCGGCTTGCCGCGAGCAACCTTAACCAAGGATTCATCGCCGATTCCTCCGGCGGTGAATCACACTCGGGCGGGAGTCCGAGCAGACCCACTGATCTGGAGCGCGACGCCCGCGAGGCTTGGCGCAATCACTCCCGGTGTATCGGGCGTCTTTATTGGTCGAGTTTGGTGGTTCGGGATCAGCGGCATTGCCACCGCGCCGAGCAGATCATAGACCAGCTCTGGGTCCACCTGCGGGATGCCTTCAACGGCGGTCGCGTGCGTCCGATCATCTCAGTTTTCCCTGACGCATCGGAAATCGGATCATTACGAATTTGGAATCAACAGTTGTGCGGCTACGCCGGCTACCGAGCGGCAACCGGGGAGGTGTTGGGGGATCCCCAAAATATAGCAACCACGCAGCGAGCGCTTGATTGGGGCTGGTCTCCCCCGCGCCGCCGCTCGGCATTTGATCTCCTCCCCTTACTCTTCACTGATGAGACCGGTCGAAACCGATGGCGTCAGGTTCCTCCCGAGCTCGTTCCGGAGGTCCATATCACCCATCCGAAAGTTCCAGAAATTTCGGAGCTTGGTCTCAAGTGGTATCCGGTGCCCGTCGTATGTGATGTGGCGTTCCAAACGGCCACTCAGCATTTCCCCTTAGCCCCATTTAATGGCTGGTATATGGGCACGGAGATCGGAGCCCGTAATCTGGGGGATCCTCACCGTTACAATCAACTGCCAGCGGTGGCGAAGGCCATGGGATTGGATGCCACTCACGAGGAGAGCCTCTGGCGGGATCGGGCTATCGTGGAGCTGAACTTCGCGGTGCTGCATTCTTTTCGAGCCGCTGGAGTCAAGATCGTGGACCATCACACGGCGGCGAAGGAATTTGGAAAATTTTGTGACCACGAAGCGCAGAGCAATCGCTCCGTTTCAGCGGACTGGACATGGATCGTGCCTCCAATCTCAGGCTCGACGACCCCGGTGTTTCATCAATCCATGCGGGCAACCGATCTCTGCCCTCGGTTTATCCGAGACTGCGCACCGAGTTGACTCGAGTTTTCCCAGACTTAGGGGGGAGGGGCGGATGACTTGACCCCCGGTCCAGTGCAATGGACTGCAAGTATCTTCGCTCCTTCCCCCGTCCGCTAAATTTACCATGGAAATCACCAAAGCATCCTCTCCAACCGTGCTACCAGAGCGCATGGCTCTCCCCGTCGCATATTTATCGTCGATTGATCACCCCGCTTTTTGGAGCTGCTCACGGATCTATTTAACAGCTCGGCTGATTTTGAGGTGGTTGGGACCTCTGACGTCGCGGAAGGAGGGATGTCTGGTTTGGCGAAAACCAAGGCCGAGATCCTGCTCCTTGATTTGGTGCTACCCGACCGCGGGGGGATTGAGATTCTAGCCGCGCTGCAAGAAAGTCATTCAAAGGTTAAGACGGTTATCTACAGCGGCCTCTCCTCGGATTTGATCCGCATCGAGGCGTTCTTTTTCATCGGAGACCGTCATCAAGAGTCCTTGCCATGATTCTTACACATGAGGGGAAACGGCAATCATGTAGTGGATGCTCCACCCATGTACCCGCATCGATTCCCTCATCGAGATTCTAGGCACTTTCTAGGCTCAGGCATTCCCAAGGTATCACTCTGACGTTATCGCGAGGATTTGAAGGGGACGGTGCGTGACACAGGAGCCCCTCTTGACTCCACCTGCGCCATTCAGGTTACCACCAATTGGTCCAGATCCATCAATCAGTCCTATTCTGATTCAGACCGATTCTACGCCTCAATCCTCCAACTCAGACTTCAAAGAGCGGGACAGTAACGGGACAGTCAAAATTCACCTGCCCACAAAAAACCCCCAACAACTTAAGTTAAGTCGTTGGAGGTAAAGTGGCTGCTCGGGTTGGGGTCGAACCAACGACCAAGTGATTAACAGTCACCTGCTCTGCCACTGAGCTACCGAGCAATAAAGCGGTTGAAAAACAATGGGCAGGCGGGGGTTGTCAATGCTCCAATTGCAGGAAATGTGAAGATCCAAAGATTTGTTTGCTTTTGGCAGGGCGATTCTATGCATTGGTCCTCTTTTCCACTACGCCTGCCCTCAATCCCGGGGTGACAGGGGGAACGAAATTATGTCTACATCTCCTATACTCAAAGTTACGCAGCGCGAAGAAACTGGCCGTTCGGCCTCCCGTCGCCTGCGCAGAGCTAATCAGATTCCTGCGATTCTCTATGGCAAGCACACCGATCCGGTGAAGCTCACCGTCGACGCTCGGGAATTCACCAAAATGCTTATCTCGATCTCTGGTCGTAAGACCATCATCGAGCTCGAAGGCGAAGGCCGCGAAAAGTCGCTCTCCTTCCTCCAAGAGGTTCAACGCGATCCGATTAAGGACATCTTCCTCCACGCTGATTTCCGCGAAATTCGCGCTGATGAGACGTTCGAGGTTGAAGTGCCTGTCGTCGTAAAGGGCGAAGCGATTGGCGTTAAAATGCAAAACGGCATCCTCGAGATCGCCACTCACACTGTTAAAGTTCGTTGTCTCGCCAAGGATCTTCCTGGTGCGATCGAAGTCGATGTGACCAACATCAACGTCGAAGAGACGGTCAAAATCAGTGGTTTGCCTCAGCTTGAGGGCGTGGAATACCGCGATCCAGCTAGCCAAGCCGTTATCTCCATTCTCATGGGTGAGGCCGAAGAGCCGAAGCCAGGTGAGGAAGCTGAAGAGGAGAAGAAATAACCAATTTCCCGCCGCGGCGTGTTAACGCTGCGTTTTGCGACTGAGGTCGCTTGTTCTTTGTATTATGTCCATCACGCTTGTGCTCGGTCTGGGAAATCCAGGACGGGAATATGCGGACACACGCCATAACCTCGGTTGGCGAGTGCTGGACACGTTAGCTACCCGTGAGGGTCTGACGTGGAAGGCCGAGCCTACTTTTAAGGCCGAGATTACCCGTTGGGATCACCCTTCGGGAAACCCCGTGTTATTGGCTAAACCACAGACGTTCATGAACGAAAGTGGTCAAGCTGCCCGCCTCCTCGCTAGCTATTTCAAAGTGTCCAACGCCCACGTTGTTCTCGTTTACGATGACCTCACGATCGATCTGGGTCTGATCAAGGTCTCTACCCGAGGCACCGCCGGCGGCCACAATGGGATAGCCGATGTCATCGCCAAATTGGGCGACGGCTTCCAGCGTTTCCGCCTCGGCATCGGTCCGAAGCACCCCGCACAGATGGATCTCAAAGACTTTGTCCTCGGTAAGTTCACCTCTGAACAACGCCTGCAAGTCGAACAACAACTCAAAACCTACCTTTCCGGCCTGGATCTGCTCATCACCAGCGGCTCCGAACAGGCCATGAACCTTCTAAATCGCAGAGATCAAAATGAATCCCACCAACCGTAACTACCGCGCCACCTTCATCCTCGACACCACTGGAGTCGAAGACGTCGACAAAATCCTCGAAGACGTGAAGCAAGAAATTGTCACCGTCGAAGGTGAAGTCGGCGAGATCGAGAATCTTGGCCAACGCGAATTCGCTCGCGTCACCAACCCTAAGCGCCCTGCCGGCGTTTACGTGCAAGTGCACTTCTCCGGCCCCGGATCGGCTCCCGCCGCTCTGACTGAGCGTCTTCGCCTCAACCGAACCGTCTACCGCACCTACGTCGAGAGCGTTTAATCGCTGTCTCTTGATCTCGGTCGTCCAAACCCCATGGCCAATCTAAATCGCGTCCTCCTCATCGGAAACCTCACTCGCGACCCGGAACTCCGGGTCACGCCTAAGGGTTCGTCTATCTGCCAGTTCGGTCTGGCGGTTAACCGCACGTTTAAAGACGGCGCCGGTCAGCAGCGCGAAGAGACCACGTTTATCGACGTGGAAGCATGGGGCCGCCAAGGCGAAGTCATTTCCAAGTATTGCACCAAAGGTCGTCCGCTCTTCGTTGAAGGCCGCCTCCGGTTTGACTCCTGGGAAGACAAAACCACCGGTCAAAAGCGCAATCGTCTGTCTGTCGTCCTCGAGAACTTCCAATTTATTGGTAGCCGCGGTGACGATCAAGGCGGTGGCGGTGCTCCTGCCTCTGACGCACCTGTTAGTGGTGGCTCGCCGGAACGGAATTCTCCGCCTCCGCGTCAGCCAAATCCAGCGCCCGCTGCGGCTGCTGAAGACAACCTCGATGAAGACGTGCCATTCTAGGCCGTTTCGTCACCTCTCATTTCTATAATCAAACTGAATCGCCAAATCATTCTATTCCATGGCCAACACTGAAATTCTCCTCCTCCAACCCGTCGATGGTCTCGGCGGCGAAGGTGACCAAGTCAAAGTCCGCGCCGGTTATGCTCGCAATTTTCTCCTTCCCCGGGGACTTGCCGCACCCATGACCGTCGCCAATCGCAAGCGTGTCGATGCCCTGTGCAAGCGTCGCGCTGAGCGTGAAGCAGCCGAATTAAACGGTGCTCAAGAGCTCGCCAAGAAGCTCGGAGCCCTTTCTCTCGCGTTCGCCGTGCAAACGGGTGAGGGCGGTAAGATGTTCGGTGCGATCACCGCCGCCGATCTCCACGCGAAGATCCTCGAAGCGGGCATCGAAATCGATAAGAAGAAGGTCCACCTCTACACTCCGGTGAAGGCGTTGGGTAACCACACTTCCAAGATTAAGCTACACGCTGACGTCAGCGTGGAAGTCTCATTCGACGTCGTTTCGGAAAATCCGATCGAAGAGTCCGAAGAAGAGGCCGCAGCGAGCGAATCCTGATTCATCTAACATCCCTTTTGCGAACAGCCGCGGATCTTAAATCCGCGGCTGTTTTTGTATCTACGTCGTTCGACCTGCCGGGATGTGAATAACTGGAACAAGTTTTCCCCCGATTCCGCCGGTCTCCGATTGCTAATGTCGATCAGCATCCTTCCGATCAGTGTTTCCTCTTGATGGATCAATCCCCTCCAGATTTCCGCAACGACTCTCGTCGAAATCGTAACCCTTCTGCCAACGGTGGAAATGGGGCGATGACGGATGCTCCGAGCATTGGCCGCCAGCCACCACATTCCGTCGAAGCCGAGGAGTATTTGCTCTCGTGCTGTTTGTTGGATGGCTCGGATTCGATCGCGAAATGTTTGGAGAAAAAACTTCCCCCTGCGGCCTTCTACGTCGCGGCAAATCGGATCGTTTATGAGAAGCTCATCGAGCTCTATCAAAAAGCTCCGCCCGTTGCCATTGAAGTATTGGCCGAGGAGCTTAAGACCACCGGTCAGTTGGAAGAGATCGGTGGCGTGGCTTATTTGATGCAGGTCAGTGGCCGCATCCCGACGACCGCCCAGACCGACTACTTTCTCGAGAAAGTGCGCGAGCTCTACATGTTGCGCGAACTCATCAAGGTCGGCACGTCGACGGTCGAGCAGTGTTTTGCCTATCAAGGCGGGCTCGAGGAGTTCGTCGACAAGCTGGAGCAGGATATCTTTACGGTCACTCAAGATCGGGTGAGCGATGGAGCTCGCTCGATGAAGGAAACAGCGAAGGAGGCCTGGGTCGTCATCGACAAGATGATGCACCACAAGGGCGAGATCACCGGGATTTCATCGGGGTTCAAGGAACTCGATGCCATGACTTATGGGTTCCAAAAGGCCGAAATGATCATTTTGGCTGCCCGACCTTCCATGGGTAAGACTTCTCTGGCGCTCAACATCGCGGAGTCCGCCGCATTGCCTCGCCGAGGTGAGCCGGCCGCCACGCTGGTGTTTTCACTCGAAATGAGTGCTGCTCAGCTCGGCATGCGTATGCTTTGCTCACGGGGCAGGGTGAACATGAAAAAACTACGGGAAGGTTTCGTGCGCCCCGGAGGCGACGAATACAAAGATCTCGTCACGGCGGCCGACGAATTATCCAAATCTCCGATCTTTATCGATGACTCTAGTCAATTGACTATAATGGAGTTACGTGCGAAGACGCGTCGACTAGCTGCTCGTCATCCCCTGGGTTTTATAATCGTGGATTACCTCCAGTTACTCAGCGCAACCGACCCTAAGACTCCCCGCGAACAGCAGGTTGCGGAAATTTCTCGAGGTTTGAAGGCACTGGCCAAGGAATTGGATGTCCCTGTGCTCGTGCTCAGTCAGCTAAACCGTGCCGCGGAAAAAGAAAACCGTGCGCCCAAACTCTCCGATCTACGTGAATCCGGCTCAATCGAGCAGGATGCCGACGTCGTCTTAATGCTCGCTCGTCCGCGCGATGCGGATGAAAAATTCCAAGTCGCAGCCGACTCCGCCGACTTAATCGTTGCCAAGCAACGAAACGGACCGGTAGGAGAATTGAAGCTTACGTTCCTCCGAGACATCACTCGTTTTGAAAATCACACACCGTAGTCCGCTGTCGCGGATCGTCCGTATCATCGCAATTGCAGCCCTGCTTTCCGGGAGCTGCTCGTCTGCGCTTGCCCAAGCCTTTGGCTCGCCCGCCGGCGCGCCTATTGTTGAGAACGTGGAGCTCCAGTTTTTGGGCGCGACCAATGTCAGTAAACAGGTCGTTCGAGCCAACATGCAGGTCCGAGAGGACGACGCGCTCGATGAGGTCTCGATTGATCGTGATATCCGATCTCTTTACCGGACGGGCTTATTCGAGTTTATCGAGGTCAAGCGAGAGACCCTTCCCAATGGGAATGTGAATCTCCTCTTCGAGCTCACCCCTCGCTACCGGGTCCTGGCGGTTATCTTCGAAGGCAACGATAACATGAAGGACCGGCGCCTGCAGAAAGAGATCGTGACGGCGGAAAATCTCATCCTCGACGAACGTCAGGTTAAAGAAGACTCGGAAAAGATTCGCGAGTATTACCAGAAGAAGGGCTACAATCGGGTTTCGATCTATTACGAAATCGAACGTGACCGCTCGACCGGCTTTGGCACGATCGTATTCCACATCCGCGAGGGTGATCGGGTTAAGGTCAAGAGCATCACTTTTGTCGGTAACGATAGTATCAAGGAGCGCAAACTGCGTAAGGTTATGGAGACCAAGAAATATGTCCTCTGGTCTTGGCTGATTGGGACTGGCCGCTTCAAAGACGACGAGTTTGAAGACGATCTTGATCTCCTGCGGGATTATTACCGTGAAGAGGGCTATTTGGATATCTCGATTCCTCCGGAGAAGATTGAGTATAACTACCCTCAACCCGGACAGCTCCACCTCATCATTCACCTCGAGGAAGGACGCCAATACCGAATTGGTAAGATTGATCTCTCCGGATCGGAGAAAATTCCCGGACAGCTGCTGCGTTTCGCTCTGCGCCAACAATCTGGCATGATTTTCTCGCCCGAGAAGCTCGATGAAGATGCTCAGACAATTGAGGAATTCTACGGCCGAGGAGGCCATCTCGATGCCCGGGTGACCCTGCTTCGGATCCCGAATCTCGACACCGGTGATATCGATTTAAAATACATCATCGACGAAGATATTCCTTACGACGTCGAATCGATCCGCATTGAAGGCAACGATAAGACCAAAAGCATCGTAATTCTGCGCGAGCTCGTGCTCGGTCCGGGAGAGACCTTCGACATGAATCGGATGGAGATTTCCAAACTCCGTTTGGATAACACCCGATTCTTCGAAGATGTTAATGTCGCCCCTGAATCAACCAACATCCCCGGACGCCGTAACCTCAAGGTAGCGGTTCAGGAAGGCCGCACCGGTAATCTGACCTTTGGAGCTGGTTTCAGCTCGCTCGAACGTGCGGTGATCTTCGCGGAGTTCAGCCAATCGAATTTTGATATCTTCAATCGTCGCTCCTTGTTTCAGGGTGACGGGCAAAAATTCCGACTGCGGATGCAATTGGGCGACCAGTCCAGTGAAGTGGTGCTTTCGTTTGAGGAGCCTTGGTTGTTCGAGAAACGTCTTTCGACCGGCTTCACACTCTTCCGCACCTCGTCTGACTTTAACAGCGCGATCTACAGTGAAATCCGCACGGGTGGTGAGGTTTTCATGCGGAAACGCCTCTTCGAATTGGTTAACGGGCAGCTGTCCTACTCCTACCAGGTCGTTGAGATCACCGACATTGCGCCGAGTGCTCCCGCGGTTATCCGCTCTCTGGCAGGCGAGCAGGCCATCTCGAAACTTGGATTTGTTCTCGAGCGCGATACGCGCGATAAGATTATCAATACCACCCGTGGCAATCGCGTTGAACTTCGCACTGACCTAGCTGGTGGAGTGTTCGCCGGCGATGCAGATTACTTTAAGTTGGAATTCCGCGGTGCGCAGTGGTATCCGCTCTTCGAGTTCCAATCCCAGGTGCTTTCGGTTATCCTACGCGCCGGCGTCGCAGATGCCTATGGCGATAGTAGTGATGTGCCGTTCTTCGAGAAGTTCTTTCTCGGTGGTCCTTACACCCTGCGCGGGTTCGAGTTCCGCGAAGTTGGACCGAAGGATAGTATCAATCTGGAGCCCATTGGTGGTAATTCCTACGGTATGCTGACGCTGGAGTATACCGCCGATGTTGTCGCACCGATTCGATTCGCGATTTTCTATGATGCTGGATTCGTCAACGCAGACGCGTTCGATTTGAACCCCTCGCAATACAACGACAACTTCGGTGTCGGCTTACGTCTCTTTGTTGGAGGTGCGCCACTAAGTCTCGATTTTGGTATTCCTCTCACGTCTGACGGTGATAATGATGAAGGAAATCAGTTTAATTTTTCCTTCGGCACCCGCTTCTAATTTAGTAGTCTAACCCTTTTACCAATCATGAAGAGTAATTTGAAACCCCTCATCGCTATCCTCGCTCTCGCTTTAACCGCAGCAGCAGGATCGGCTCAATCGCTAAAGGTCGGTGTCGTAGACATGGCCCGTCTTTTCGACGCCCACTATAAGACGGCCGAGAAGAATCTGGTCTTCCAAGAAGAGCAGGCGCGTGTGCAATCCGAAATCGAACGCCTCAATGGCCAAGGACTGGAATTGCAACAAGCAGCTCAGAGTCTCGCCGAACAGCTCAATAATCCTGTTCTCAAGGATGAGGCCAAAGCTGGAATCGAGCTCGAAGCCCGCACTAAGGTTCAAGAGATGCAGCAGAAGCAGCAGGAAATGAACGCGCTTGTGACCAACAGCCGCGAATCGCTCCAGCAGCGTATCATGAACTTCCGCACCTTGCTCATGGATGAAATTTCCCAAGTCGCTCAAGAGATCGCCAAACGCCAAGGCATCACCTTGTTGTTCGACAAGTCGGGCCCATCCCTACTCGGAATGCCAGCCGTGCTCTTTGCTGAAGACAGCCTCGAGATCACTGACGCCGTTCTCGCTAAGATCGATGAGAATAAGCCAGCCGACGCTCCTGACGCTCCGGTTGCTGGCCCAGCCAGCACGGAAGGTGGCGATACGCCAACCGTCGCGTTCCCTAGCAACTAAGCTGAAGTTAAAATTTAATTTTCAAAGCCTCGCCGATTCGGCGGGGCTTTTTGTTATCCAATGACGGATTGCCAGCGTTCCTCCTGATCTCCATCCCCCATAACAATGGATACCTCGTTTACGGTCACAGCGCTGAAGGCCATAGTTCAGCCTCAGCAAATTCGCGGCGATGAATCTTTAACGGTTACGAGGATCGCGGCGCTGGGAGATGCTGAGCCAGGTGACATATCCTTTTTAGGGAATCCCAAGTATCGAGCTCAGGTCACGGAGAGCAAAGCCTCGGTGTTGCTCTTGCCCCTTGACCATGAAGGTGAGCCCGCGGAGAGGCAGTGCTTTTTGTTGGTGGAGAATCCTTCGGCCGCGTTGGCTCAGATTTGCGCTCGCATCGAGCAATCCCTTTGGCCTCGGCCCGAGGCGGGAGTTCACCCCAGTGCCGTAGTAAGCGAATCTGCCAAGATCGCAGCTTCGGCGACGGTAGGCCCGCTCTGTGTGGTTGAAGCCGATGCGATCATTGGCGAACGCACTCACTTGCAGGCCCAGGTCTTTGTCGGGCGAGGGGCTGTGATCGGACAAGATTGTTGGCTCGCGGCGGGATCTCATTTGGCCACGACGTGTGAATTGGGCGATCGCGTGCGTTTACATGGTGGCGTGGTGGTTGGCTCCGACGGATTTGGTTACGAGGTGGTGGAGGGAAAACACGCCAAGGTCCCGCAGATCGGAATCGTTGTGATCGAAAGTGATGTCGAAATCGGAGCGAATGCGACGCTCGATCGGGCGCGATTCAGTCGCACCGTGATAGGCGAGGGCACCAAAATAGACAATCAGGTCCAAGTCGCTCACAACGTAGTCGTGGGGCGTCACTGCATCCTGTGCGCCCAAGTAGGCATTGCGGGTAGCACCACACTCGAGGATTACGTTGTCATGGGAGGCCAATCGGGAGCCGCCGGACACATTCGAGTAGCCCAGGGCACTCAAGTCGCTGGTCGAGGTGGTCTGACGGCAAATATCTCCGAACCCGGAAAGGTATATTCCGGTATGCCGGCCATGCCTTATCGCATGGAGCGGCGTCTGGTTGTGCTCCAACGTCGCCTCCCAGACCTCTTCAAAAAGGTCGATGGACTCTTTAGTGAACTCGAAATATTAAAAAAGACTTCCGCCGATTGAACGATCAGGCACGATACCCTAACCAATGACCGCTCCCAGTCTGAAGATTTTCGCCGGTAATTCGAATCGGCCCTTAGCCGAAGAAATGTGTGCCTCGATCGGCGTGCCCCTAGGTGAAGCCACCGTCAGTAGCTTCCCCGACGGTGAGTCGTTCGTGAAGATCAACGAGAATGTGCGTGGTCAGGACGTGTTTATCATGCAGTCGACCTGCACGCCGACTAACCATCACCTGATGGAGCTGCTGATTATGATCGATGCGGCCCGTCGAGCGTCAGCTCACCGTATCACCGCCGTCCTCCCTTTTTACGGTTACGCGCGCCAGGATCGTAAAGATCAGCCCCGCGTGCCGATCACGGCTAAATTGGTCGCCAATCTCATCGTCGCAGCCGGCGCGAATCGGATTCTCACGATGGATCTGCATGCCCAACAGATTCAGGGCTTCTTTGATATTCCAGTGGATCATCTTTTCGCTTCACCGGTCTTTTTCGACCACGTCGAGAAAAACAACATGCGTAACGACAACCTCGTGGTGGTTTCGCCCGATGTTGGCGGCATGAAAATGGCTGCCGCCTATGCCACCCTGATGGGAGCGGAACTCGGCATGGTGTGGAAAAAACGCACCAGTGCGACGACGGTTGAATCAGTCAATGTAGTCGGTGAGGTCGAAGGCCGTAATGTGCTCTTGGTGGATGATATCACCGAGACCGCTGGTACGCTCGTTAATGCCGCCAAGACCATGCGTGAGCATGGCGCGATCAGTGTGCGCGCGGCCGTGAGTCATGCGCTTTTGGGCCCGATGGCCTATGATCGACTCAAACTGGGATACATTGACGAGTTGATTACGACCAACTCGATCCCGGTCGATCCTCAAGGATTGCCGATCACGGTGCTGAGTGTGGCCTCACTTTTAGGTGAAGCGATTAGGCGCATCCACCAAAATGAAAGCATCACCGGCCTCTTCAAAGTAAAAGGCTTCTAGCTTCTGGTTTACCCGTAAGTGGCGGACGGGCGTAAAGCCGGTCCCACCAGAATATAAAGTAACCCTTTCGGGGGTGGGTCGGGCTTTACGCCCGACATCCCTTAACGGCCGTCCTTAGCTCCCTGGTTTCGAGACTGGAACTGCCTAGCCTAGTAGGTAGGGCGTGCTCGCCGAGCGCGCTGTTTCATCTCTCCCACCGCAACCGGCGGTTTCGGCGAAACCGCCCTACCATAAACCGCCGCGCCGAACGCATC
>OJGW01000043.1_pt1 | contig 29749 bp, 30 predicted proteins | sample 1594511 | NCBI WGS metagenome assembly OJGW01 (sample SAMN05416844, study PRJEB24817) | seawater metagenome | isolation source: Sea water | place: Canada:Atlantic | collected 2013-07
GATGTGTATAAGAGACAGTCCTCGCGCTGATCAAGGACACCCACGCCATCGAATGTCGCGACGCCGTCTTCACCCTCCTGAAGTCCAGTCAGGGTAAATTCACGACCGAGTGCATCAACTTCCTCATCGAGAACGAATACGCGGCCGACCTCGCCGAGACCTTCCAACGCTGGCAAGTGGAGCAAAACCTCCGCGCGCCTGTCCTGCTTTGGATCGTCAAGAATCGTCATTCGAAGAAGTTCGCCAAGCTGCTCAACGAGCTGATCACCCCTCGTCTACTCAGCGCTATCTTCTTCGCGATCGATTACGAAGCCCTGCAAGCCGCTTCCGCCCGCCGGATTCCGTTGGGCGATATGCTCAGTGACGACCCTGATCTCATCGCCGATCTGCTTGCGACCGCAGATCCTGAAATCGCCCGCGATTTGGCCAATACCCTCATGCTGAATCAAGGCTTCGAGGAACTCACCAAGAAGTCCCTACTGGCTCGCTTCATCAAAATCTTCCCGAACATCCAGTCACTCGTGGCTGGCGATGCCGAGGGCAAGGAAGAGGCATTGCTCGTTTCTCGTGAGAGTTACGAACGTCGCCATGCAGAATACGAACTGATCGTTTCGACCAAGATTCCGGAAAATTCCAAGTCAATTGCCACCGCTCGTGAGCACGGTGATTTGAAGGAAAACTCCGAATACAAGATGGCGAAGCAAGATCAGGCTTTGCTTATGTCGCAGAAGTCGCAGCTTGAGAAAGATTTCGAAAGCGCTCGTATCACTGACTTTAGCGAAACCGTCGCCGACCAAATTGGCGTTGGCAGTATCGTTACCCTCAAAAATCTCGGTAATGGCCAGACCCCAACCTACAAGGTTCTCGGGGCTTGGGACAGTGACCCAGATAACTACATCATCGCCTACAAGACGCCTCTCGGCCAAGCCCTGCTCGGCAAACGTAAGGGTGACAATGTGAAGGTGAAGATTGGTTCCTCCGAAGAAGAATACGAGGTCACCAAGCTCGAGCGCATTCCCACTCCGGCTTCCTGATCCTACTGATTCTTTCCACTTTCACCGCCGCTCTCTTCATCGAGGCGGCGGTTTTTTTTGACTAACAAGTTCGAATTGATCGACGACTTTGGGCTTTAGCCTCCGATCAAAGCCCCCCAAACTCCCAATTGTGAATGGTACCTGGGATATCCTTAAGCTTTTGTCCGACCCTACTCGGGTGCGGTTGATTTCGCTCCTACGGGCAGAAGAACTTTCGGTCGGTGAGCTTGGTGAGATCCTCGATATGGCTCAGTCGCGCATTTCGTCGCAGTTGGCGCAGTTACGGGCGAATGACCTGGTCCAAGATCGGCGCGAAGGGAAAAAAGCCTTCTACATCCTTCAGCCCAATCTTTCCGCCCAAGCGGTGACTTTGCTGTCAGCGGCATGTGAAGCGGTCGCCGAGGAAAAAGAACTCGTGGAGGATAAATCGAATCTGAATCGCGTGCTTCAAAAACGCCGCGCCCATCAGGAACAATATTTCAACCTCATCGCCGGAAAGCTCGGTAAAAACTATTGTCCGGGCCGCTCATGGGAAGCGATTGGTCATCTCGCCCTGAAGTTGGCCCCAAAAATCGAGGTCGCGGATCTGGGTGCGGGCGAAGGTTTGATCTCACAGCTCCTGGCGCGCCGGGTCGCCAAGGTTTGGTGTATCGATAATTCACCTCGTATGGTCGAAGTGGGCACGGAGCTGGCCGCCAAAAACGGCCTCGCCAATCTGACTTACAAGCTGGGGGACATTGAGACCGTGCCCCTGCCGGACCGATCCGTCGATTTGGCTATTCTCAGCCAAGCGCTGCACCATGCTCAACACCCTGATGTCGCCATTCAGGAGGCTTACCGAATCCTGAAACCCGGCGGCCAATTACTGCTGCTGGATCTGAAGGCCCACACGTTCGAAAAAGCCCGAGAGATCTATGCCGACGTCTGGCTTGGTTTCAGTGAAAACTCCCTGCACGGATTCATCCGTTCGGCTGGGTTCGACCAAGTTGAAGTGACTACCGTGAGCCGCGAAGAACAAGCACCCTTTTTCGAGACCCTACTGGCCAGTGGAGTCCGGCCACCGGACTAGCTCCAACCGCCCCGCGGCGACCTCAAGATCTTCCGAGTCACACCCCCCGCCACCAGTGAATACAGAGACTCGTGGTGAAATTATCCGGACGGACGGCGTTAAACGCCAGGATCTCAGCCTGATCCAAATCTCGATCGGAAAGAGTGATCGTCAGCGCGAGCGCTGCTTGGGTAAATTGCGGATATGAACCGCTTTTAGAGTGTAAACAGATCCAAAGGAAAAGGACGCCCTTTTCGGGGCGCCCTTTAGACCTAACACCAAGCAAACCTAAAACTAAAACTTGAACTACAGAGATGGACTCAGCTGATCAGAATTCGTTCGATTTTTGTTAAACTTTTTTTTCATAAAATATCAGACCGATATTCATGGGCTCTCATTCAAAATAAAGGGGCGCCCTTGCGGGCGCCCCTCATGACCTAACACCAAGCAATCCGTAATCAATTAACCTAAGTTAAAACCTTTACGGCGCTATATTCTGCATCTTGGTAGACGCCCTAAGTCAGGATTCGCTCAATAATCTTTGAGAAAAGCATGACTTTTTTTCATGCACGCAAAACTGACTGAATATTCAGTCAGTTTACCCTGCATCAATCACCCCATAAGCGGGGTCGGAAGCGGTCTGAATCTGCACTTCTGCAGTCAACGGGTAACGGTATACATTGCCCTCATAATTCCGGAAAACGATCTCTTCGTCGGTGATTTCTTCCACAAAATCCGGATTGATGGGCACTTTCCCTCCGCCCCCGGGAGCATCGATCACGTATTGCGGAATGGCGTAACCCGTCGTGTGACCCCTCAGGGCCTTGATGATCTCAAGACCTCGACGCACATCGACTTTGAAGTGAGAACCCCCGGTGATGAGATCCATCTGATACAAATAGTAGGGACGCACGCGCATCCGCAGCAGGCGATGGACAAGCGCTTTCATGGTGTCCGCATCGTCGTTTACCCCGGCCAATAGCACGCTCTGGTTGCCCAGAGGCACACCAGCGAAGGACAACCGATCGCAGGCCGCTTTGAGTTCGGCAGTCGCCTCACTCGGGTGGTTCACGTGGATGCTCATCCAAATCGGACCGTGGCGTTTGAAGATCTCGCACAACTCCGGGGTGATCCGCTGGGGCAGGAATACCGGAATTCGGGATCCGATCCGGATAAATTCAACGTGCGGGATTTCCCGCAAACGCGCCAAAATGTGTTCTAGCTTCCGATCAGAGAGTAGGAGCGGATCCCCGCCCGACAGGAGCACATCACGCACCTCCGGATGAGATTCGATGTAGCGAAGGCCTTGCTCGTATTCCGGGTGGAAATTGTAGTCTTGGGCATTGGAGACGAGGCGACTCCGGGTGCAGTATCGGCAATAGGCGGCGCAGCGATCGGTGACCAAAAACAGCACGCGATCAGGATAACGGTGCACGATGCCCGGCACCGGTGAGTGCTCATCTTCGCCGAGGGAATCGAGCATTTCTCCGGCGGAAATCTTGGTCTCCGCCTCACGAGGGATCATCTGGAGCCGAATCGGGCAGTTAGGATTCTCCCGATCCATCAGATTAAAGAAGTAGGGGGTGATCGCGAGAGACAGCTTTTGGCCAGCGTGGGCAATCCCAGCCTCTTCCTCCGCCGTTAGAGTCATATACTGCTCCAAGTGCTCCTTGGTGGTGATGCGATTCTTGAGCTGCCAGATCCAATCCTGCCACTGCGCCTGCGGCACGTGCTGCCACAGTCCCTGCCCTTCATACCATTGTGATCGATCTTCCGTGTAAGCCATGAATTCCCCCGAGTTAGATCTCCCCGAGACCCGTGTCAAACGACCTGCTAAATTCGTAACTGATATTCAAATTTCTGAGACCGGTGCTCTACATCACTCAAAACCCGCCAAGATCGTCCGGTTACGCGGTCATATTGAAAAAAAGTCAGGTGTTTAGGCCTGAATGACGAAAATCCCTTGGCACAGGGTATTCGAAGGGTTTTCTTTCAGCTTTAATGCCCACTCCCAAGCCAGCGGTTCTCGCACTAGAAGATGGTTCGATCTTTCACGGTCTCGCCTTTGGCGCCGATGCCACGGTATCCGGCGAGTGCGTTTTTAATACGTCGATGACCGGTTATCAGGAAATCCTGACCGACTCATCCTACTTTGGTCAGATCGTCACCATGACGGCCGTGCAAATCGGCAACACCGGAATCACCTCCGAGGATGACGAGGCTGCCGCGCCGATGTGTTCCGGTTTCGTGGTCCAAGACCCCTCCCCCATCGCCTCGAATTGGCGCTCCCAACAAGATTTGGGATCGTATTTGCAGCAGCATGGCATTCCGGGAATCAGCGAGATCGATACGCGCACCCTCACCAAGAAACTCCGCGTCAATGGCTCCATGAAGTGCTGTATCAGCACGTTGCCCATCTCCGACGAAGAAGCGGTGGCGAATGCGCGCAATTGGCATGATATTGCCGGTAGCGACTACGTTAAGGATGTGACGTGCAAGGAGCCCTACATCTGGGGAGCGGACGATGCAACTCGGCACAATGCACCTTACATCCCGGTGGGCACATCCAGGGGTGCCCAACCTGAACATCCTAAACGCTATCGGGTCGCCGCGTTCGACTTAGGCGCGAAATATTCCATTTTCCGCAAACTCATCCGCCATGGCTTTGACGTCCAGGTCTTCCCGGCCACCGCCAGCGCTGAGATGATTCGCGAATACGCACCCGACGGACTGTTTCTATCCAATGGTCCCGGAGATCCGGCCGCGCTCGACTACATGCACAAGACAGTTGGCGCCTTGTTGCCGGAATTACCTACCTTCGGCATTTGCCTCGGTCACCAGATGCTCACCCATGCGCTGGGGGGCAAAACGTTCAAACTCAAGTTCGGTCATCGTGGCGGAAACCAGCCGGTGCAAAACCTTGAAACCGGCCGCGTATCCATCACGGCGCAAAATCACGGCTTTGCCACCGATCCCGATAGCCTCGCCGCTGGTGGAAGTGTGGTCACCGAGATCAATCTAAACGACCAAACGGTCGAGGGTCTTCGCCATAAAGAGCTGCCGGTCTTCTCCGTGCAGTATCACCCCGAGGCCGCTCCCGGCCCCAACGACGCCGACCCTCTGTTCCTAGACTTCCGGAACCTAATCGAAAGCCGGATCACCGGAAAAGTGTAAGGGACGCTCGATACCCAAACCGACTCAGTCTTCCGCGGGCTGACCTAACAGGACTTCAAATTTCGTCGCGTCGGCGGGGGTATCCACGCCAAGTCCGGGTTGATCGGTCAAACCGACGGCGATATCCATGCCGTTTTCCAGCACGCGTAGTTGCTCGAGTTTTTCAATTTGCTCGAGTTCTCCGGGGGGCAGTCCGGCAAACTTCTCGAGCAATTCAGCTCGATAAGCGTAAAGCCCGAGGTGTTTTCGACAGGGATGGGACTCCACCCAGTCATCCTCAATCGTCAGACCAAGATCACGGGGAAACGGCATCCTCGAGCGAGAGAAGTATAAAGCGCGGCCATCCCGACGCATCACGACCTTCACTTGGTTCGCATCGTAAAAATCTCTCACCCGCCTAAAAGGAGTCGCCAAAGTCGCCATCGCTACAGGTCCAGCGATCAAATCCGCCAACATTCTAATTTGACCACCCGTCACCATCGGTTCGTCCGCTTGCACATTGATCACCCGTTCAGCTTTGACGGTGCGATTCGCCTCGGCAATCCGATTGGTGCCACTGTTGTGCTCTACGCTGGTCCGCAGTATCTGAAAACCATCCTCAGCTAAAGGCTTGGCCAACAACGAGTCATCGACGGCAAACCAGAGTGGAAACTCCGGGGCTTGCTCTCGAATCCGCCGCGCCACCCAGAGGACCAATGGAACCCCCTGAATCTCATGTAAAAGCTTGCGCGGGAATCGGCTAGATTCGAGACGACACGGGACAATAATGGCGGTTTCACTCATACGGATCAGGACCACTTTGTGGACTCAGTTTTTGAGTTGCAAGCCACTCGACGGCTCCGAACGCTCAATTATTCATGTCCGATTCGTCTGATACCGCCAACACCGACTCCACCCTCTCTCGAGAGCTGGAAGTGCAGAACAAGATGGGGATCCATGCCCGTCCTGCCGCCATGATTGTGCGCGTTACGAATAAGTTTAGCGCCGAAGTGCTCGTAGAAAAAGATGACGAGCAGGTGAACGGAAAGAGTATCATGGGGCTCATGATGTTGGCCGCCGGCAAGGGCTCACTCGTGCGTTTCAACGTTACGGGAGAAGATGCGTCGCCCATGCTGGATGAGCTCAAAGAGCTCTTCGAACGCAAGTTCGACGAGGCCTAAAGGGCCTCTAAAGACTCAGTTTCTCCCGTTCAATCGAGCCCGTAAAACCGCCGCGCATTTCGCGTGGTGACCTCCGCGAGTTCTGCATAGCTCACCCCAAACATCTCGGCCGCGTAGTCTGCCGTATGTCGCACATAGGCGGGTTCATTTGGTTTTCCGCGATGAGGCACCGGCGTCAAATAAGGCGCGTCCGTTTCGACCATGAACCGATCCAACCCCTGCACCATCGCAGCATCACGCACCGATTGGGCATTTTTGTAAGTGAGGATGCCGGTAAACGAACCGAAACCTCCCCGCTCCCGCAGCACGGTCATCTCAGCGGGTCCTTCGGCGAAGCAGTGAAACACCACCCGTTCCCAGGCCACTCCGCTTTGATCGATCAATTCCACGCACGCGTCAAAAGCGCCGCGGGAATGCACCACGATGGGACATTCGAGCGCCTTCGCTAGCTGCAGTTGCTGGGCAAAAGCTGCTTTTTGCCAATCCATCAATTGAGCCGCCTGATCGGCATCGTCTTGCGGAAGATGAAACCGATCCAATCCACATTCACCCAACGCGACGGGGCGTGATCCCCCCCCAGTCCAAAAGGATTCAAGACCCGAGAGTTCTTCGGCCCAATTTTGCTCCACGGAGCACGGATGCAACCCGGCCGTGTAATAGATGAGTCCCGGATGTTCGCGAGCCAGAGACTGATATCCATCCCAGTCATCACTGGCCGTCCCGACCGTAATAAGGGCTTCGATATCGGCCGTCCGCGCTCGCGCCAAGGCAGCAGGTAACTCACCCCGCCGGACGAAACACTCCAAATGGGTATGGCTATCGATTAATCCCATGGGACAGGTCGGATTAATTGTAGAGTGAGCCGTAACGCTCTTCCAAGTAAGCCAGCAGTGATCGGGGAGAAAGCGGCGCCTTCGTCACGATCTCAACCCGTTCGAGAGCCGGCCGGCTTTTGCCTTGCTGATGAATATTAAGGCGAAGCCAATTCAACAATCGACTGAACTCACCTCGCTCAAAATCACTCTCCAGGTCCGGCATCTCACGACGCACTGCATCCCAATTTTGCGCCGCGATCATGTTGCCCAAACAGTAACTCGGGAAGTAACCAAACGCTCCCCCACTCCAGTGCACATCCTGCAAGACGCCTTCCCCGTCATGGGTAGGACGACAGCCCAGGATTTCTTCACACGAGTCGTTCCACGCCTCCGGTAAATCTTTCACCGCGAGCTCACCACTGAATAATTTTTTCTCCAATTCGAACCGAAGAATAATGTGTAGGTTGTAGTGAACTTCATCCGAATCCACGCGGATCAACGTGGGACGGACTGCGTTGATTTCACGATAAAGCTGATCCGATGAAACACCGTCCAATTGGGCGCCAAAGAACTCCCGGAAACGGGATTCGAAGTGCCGCCAAAACGCGCGACTCCGACTCACTTGATTCTCCCACATACGACTCTGCGATTCGTGCATCGCCATGCCCGCGTGTTGACCCAGCGCAGTCGCGTGATCCGCCAAAGGAAGCCCCTGTTCGTAAAGACCGTGTCCCGCTTCATGGATCGCGCTGAAGAGCGAATCCAACGGATCGTCTTCTTGGAACCGCGTCGTCATCCGCACATCAGCCCCCGATCCCTCGCAAAACGGATGCGGCGACACATCGATGCGGCCACGACCGTAATCAAAGCCAAGTTTCGCCGTTACTTCCTCCAGAAAACTGCGCTGAGCATCCACCGGAAACCCATGCAATGGGCTCACTGTTTTGTTCGCCGCCGCGGCCGCCTCGATTTTCTTCACCAACGGTATGAGTCCCGTTTTGAGTTCGGCAAACAACTGATCGATCACCTCTGCCGAGAATCCCGGATCATGCAGATCAATCGCGTAGTCGTAAGGGCGATCGCCCCAACCTTGGTATTCAGCTTCGCGTTTTGCTAATTCCAGATGTTTCTCAATGAATGGGGCATACGGAGCGAATTCCCGATCCGTTCGTGCCTTGGTCCAAGCGTGATAGGCGGCGCTACTGTGCCTCGCTTTTTCTTCCACGAATTCAGCCGGCAGCTTGGTCACGCGATCAAAATCCTGACGTGCTTCACGGACCACGACTTGGCAGTCCTGATCGAGATCGGCGAACGCGCCCCCAAGCTCCGCCAGCAGGGTGCCGATCTGAGGGTCGCTGGCCGCGGCATGCTCGAGACCCGCGATCGTCGCCATTTGCTCGGCGCGAAAATCCGCGCTATCAGGGGGGAGATTGACTTGTTCGTCCCAGCCTAAGAGCCCCTGCACGGAACCGATGAGGTAGCGGTGTTTCAGTCGATCGATGAGGCGGAGGTAGGCGTCGTTCATATACGTTGAAGGTTGAGGCAAAAATCAGCGCTCCGCCGCTGAAGTGCAATCCCTCACACGACTTCCACTAATCCTTAAAAAAGAAGATCGGCCGCCCCCCTAAGAGCGACCGACCTATACCCCTATCACTTGATTACTACTAATCAAAATACATGCCATAGGTCGGAACCGATTTGATGTGCACATCGCCACCCTTGGCTAGAAGGGCCATCAATGCGCCTCCCCCATTAAGCAGTCCGCGCAGTTGGGAATCACCGGACTTGGCGTCCACTCCCTGAGGATCCAGCGCTGAGTTCACCTTGCCCCACGTTGTTCGAGCGCGCACGTCCAGAAACGAATCAGGATCAATCGCAACGAACACGTCGCCCACGGCCGCTTCGAGATGCGTGTCGCCGGAAATTTCAAGACTCATTCCTGCGGTGATGTTGCCATTAACCGACTTGGCCTTGAGACCGCCAACACTGTTGACGACATCAATATTACCGTGATCGGCCCGCAGGTTCGCTTGCCCCTTAACATTGCCCACCTGCAAATCACCGAGGTGACTACGGGCGGTGACATCGCCGGAGGCACGCGAAATGATAACGTTACCCGACTGGGTAACAGCATTCACTGAGCCATCTACTCGTCCGATGAAGATATCCCCGGTGGAAACGCGAGCCCGAGTATTGCCCCGGAATTCGTTCGCAACCTCGATATGTCCAAATCCGGTCTTAAGATCCAAGGTGCAGGGCTGCGGCACCCGGAGCACTAAAGTAATATCCCGCATAGGGAGATGGTCTGTGGTGAACTCTACTCCCCAGGAAGCGCGTTTGACCGCTGTCACCAGACCCGCGCCAAAGGGACTGGCTTTTACCGTAAGACGTTCCAACCAACGTTCGGCGTTTCTTCCACTGGCTTGAGCCTCCAATGACAGCTCCACTTTGCCCGATTCTGCGGGTTCGACGCGAATGGTACCTTTGAAGGCCTCAACCTTGATAATCGGGGCATCTCCAACCAGCCATTCGTGGGATTCAACTCGTTCCGCGGCCGAAACGGCACCGGTCAACGCAAAGGACGCAGCGAGAAATGAGAGAAATTTATTAAACATGCATCTAGGCAATAAACCCTAGATTATCTCGCAAACGAAATGATGTTAGTAGAGTTGCGCAACCCCCACCTCGGTAGTTCTACGTAACGATCATTCCTTCCCGAAACCTCCCCGTCCGCAGCACTGCGGCAGGAGATGAGTCTTAGGTATCAGCTCGTGCGGACATTTATATTTCCTCCACTGGAACGAAGTTTGAGCGTGGGTCCGCCACCGTTGACTTCGCCCACCAGCTTACTGCGTCCCAAGCTACCGGATTCGATCTTGATCGTAACTCCCTCAGCCTTGACGCCACCGCCGCTAGTTCGGGCGTCGAGTTGAAACCCAGTTCCCTCTTCCACCCAAGCCGTGACGCTGCCTCCGCTGGTGCTCAGCACGGCATCTTCCAGTAAAGGTCCCTGCAACCGCGCCGGAAACATTACCCCCACTGGTTGAAGCATGTAAGATTCCCACCACGCGGCCGATTTTGATATCGCCTACACTCGTGCTGGCATTGACCAAACCCTCAGCATCTACCACCTCGATATCTCCACCAGAAGTGTGAACCTTCACGTCACCGACGGCATACCGAACTTCGATATCTCCGCCTGAGGTGTGTAAATTAACGGGACCATCGATGTGACCAACCTCGATATCCCCTCCACTGGTTCTAGCGACTACCTCACCGACTAAGTCCGAAATCTCGATATCCCCACCTGAGGTGTAAACGACCAAGTCGCCTCCCGGTTGGACCGAGAAAGACTCATTAAATACCCGCTCAACCCCAGCCTGAGCAGCGACCGCGGAAAATACGGCAATTAGGAGAAAAAGGGGAAGATGTCGGGCTCGTTTCATGGGAACTAAGAAGTTAGGTATATCGGATCGATATGTTGAATACCCCCGGTCCCCCCTTCGAAGTTACAACTTAATCACACTATTTCGGAACGCATCGAATTGAGCGGTGCTGGGCGTTCTCACCTAGTCACCAATATCGCGCTCCAACGGCGCTAAGACGAATCAGGTGCGCTCAGGGCCGATCTCTCCGGCCTCAGAGACTATGCAATTGGGCAATGAGTGGCCACGACCAGCTCGAGCTGACACGCCAGTCGGGACACTCTAACAGGTGGTGCCGAACTAATCGGATTCGCCGCTCGGGTTGGAGCCCCACCAGGTGCCATCCGTGCCTACAAAGTCGGACTCGAGGAACTCAGCTGCCAGACGTTCGAGTTTAGGCATCTCAACATCGCGGATATGTTTCTTCTCCCGCTCATAGGCAACCGGATCAAAATGGGGATTGATATCAGGCATCCGCGCATCCGTCTCATGGAGCCATTTGGACAAACGATTACCCAGTGCCGCCACTCGTTTGGACTGTTCGGCCGCGAGATCGTTTTGCTCACCGATGTCGCGGGTCACGTGATACAGCTCTTCGCGACCGTCCTCGTAGTAGCGGATCAGTTTCCAATCCTTATGCAGAATGACGCCACTCGGTTCGCCCCCTTGGTTACCGTAGTGGGGGTAATGCCAATACAGTGCCCGATCGGGGATCGAGCCGCTCTCATCCATGACCGACACGAGACTCACGCCGTCGACATGCTGCTCAGGCCGAGCCGGTAGTCCGGCCAAATCAAGCAACGTCGGATAAAAATCCATGTGAATCGCGGGCACGGCCGAAGTCGTTCCAGGAGTCCCCACGCCAGGAGCCGCGATGAAGTAAGGTTCGCGTAATCCGCCTTCCCATTGGCGCCCTTTTCCGCCGCGGAGTGGCAAATTCGAAGTCGCCTTACCGTCGCCCGCCGAGACGCCACCATTGTCCGAAGTGAAGACGATGATCGTATTGTCCAGGAGTCCGTTTCGCTCTAGCGCCGCTAAGGCGAGACCTACCCCATCATCCATGGCTTCAACCATACTTGCGTAGACCGGATGGTCCTGGACTTGGCGAACCGGACTCGTGCGATCGACGATGAAGCGATTGCTCACCGGCTCATGGCTTTGCGCCTTCTTCTGATACTTCGCCCACAACTCCTTGGTCGACTGAATCGGCCCATGAACCTGATAGAACGAGAGGTAGGCAAAGAACGGTTCCTTCGCGTGCGAATCAATGAAGTCGGCGGTTTCTTGACCCAACCGCAGTGGCAGAGCCTCGCCATCGGGACCACTGGTCATCCGAGGATTAGTATAAGGTGCGAAATAACCGCCGGGAGGAGAGCCTTTCTCGTGCCCCCCAATATTGATCTCAAACCCGTGATCTTCAGGATAAGACCCCTCGCCACCGAGATGCCACTTACCCGCGAAAAACGTGCGATATCCGGCTTCGTTAAATGCTTCCGCCATGCTCACATCCTTGTGCGGCAGGTGATGTTCGTAATACGCGGGCAACAGTTTCGTATTACGTTTCCAATCCACGCCCTGTTTCGCGCCAATCCAATCGGTGATCCCCACCCGGGCTGGAGCCTTCCCCGTCATGATCGCAGCTCGTGACGGACTACAAACCTGACACCCCGCATAACCACGCGTGAAGCGCACCCCCGAACCCGCAATTCGATCGATATGGGGAGTCTCGTAGAAGGTGCTGCCTTCCACACTCAGGTCACGCCAACCCAAATCATCCGCGAGAATGAACAATACGTTCGGTTTGGCCGAGGCGGTTACGACTGAGCTCAAGAGAGCAAAGAAGACAAGGTAACGGGGTGAAATCTTCATGAAGACAGTCAACCTGAGTTTGGTGGAACTCGTTTTCAATCCACGAACGATCCCATCGCGCAAATACGTTCAGCCCCTCCAAATAGACTGACAGCTTCCCGTTCACGTCTCACTATTCGAACCATGTCTCTCTACCCTATGGTTCGTCTCTCAATTCTGGCCCTCATCGCAACCGTCGCCGTGGCTCAGGAAAGTAGCGTAAACCCCGGCATCAACGCCTCCTATTTGAGCGAGGACATGATCGTGGCCGATTGGGTCGAACGGTTGGAGCGCGAGGGTCGAGAAGTAGCCGACAACCGCGATGAAATCGTCGCTCAGATCGGTATAGAACCCGGTATGGACATTGCCGACATCGGCACCGGCACGGGCTTATTTCTCCCCACCTTGACCGCAGCCGTTGGTCCGAAGGGCAAAGTCTTCGCGGTCGATATCATCGAAAAATTCCTGGCCCACGTTGATACCCATATCGAGCGCCGGGGATGGAAAAATGTGGAGACCGTGCTTTGCACCGAACGCTCCACCGAGCTCGCCCCCAATTCCATCGATCTCGCCTTTATCTGCAACGTGTATCACCACTTCGAATACCCAAATGATACGCTCGCCTCCCTGCACCAGGCTCTGAGGCCCGGTGGTCGAATCGTGCTCATCGATTTCAAGCGCATACCCGGCACGAGTGCGGATTGGATTCTCAATCACATGCGCGCCGGACAAGAAGTGTTTGAGGCCGAAATCACGGCAGTCGGTTTCGCGAAAACCCGCGAAATTACTGATCTCCTCAGCGACAACTATTTCGTTATTTTCAAGAAAACCCCCTGAACTAAAACTCCGAGGGAAACATCACGAAACTCTCTGATCTCACTGCCGCGATTCATGACCGAAAAACTCACTGCCGCACCGCGTCCCCCTCAATCGGCAGAAGAATTTGCGGCATATTACGAGTTACGTTGGCGCGTGCTGCGCGAGCCTTGGTCACTGCCTCGAGGTTCGGAACGAGACGAACTTGAAGGCAGCGCCTACCATTTGGGCATTTTTTCTAGCGGGACGCCTATGGCGGTCGGACGACTCCATCAGATGGATTCCCGCAAAGGCCAGATCCGTTGCATGGCCGTAGATGAAGCGTATCAAAGACGCGGACTCGGATCGGACATTTTACGCGGCCTCGAAAACGAGGCCCGTCTCCAAGACCTCGATCAGATCTTTTTAAATGGGCGGGGAAACGCGGTTCTGTTCTATGAAAAACACGGTTACGAAGTCGTTTCGACCGGACCAAAATTTTGGGGAATCAAGCATTTCGGAATGCTCAAACAGCTTTAACGGCGTCTTTTTACGAACGCTTAACGAGATCTGCCCGTTGGGAGGTCGCAACACCTCTCCATCGCCTTTGAGATAGGGAGCATGCGCAGAAACCAACGGAGTGCCTTCACCCTCGTCGAAATCATGGTTGTCGTCGTGATCATCGGCTTGCTCGCAGCCTTGGCCATACCCGCACTCAATCGGGTGAAACACCGTTCTCAAATAAGCCGATTTGCTAATGATCTGCGTGTCTTCTCCCAAGGTTTGGAAACCATGATGCTCGAAATCGGCGCTCTTCCCGGTGATCCCGGTTCCGGGTCGTTGGCGGGCGGACATGCCCAGCTAGGTGAATACATCAAAGCGTCGACATCACTTGGCGGGGTTTGGGACATCGATTCGGGAGATTTTGGAGTGAGGTGCGTAGTAGGCGTAGACTTTGGGTCCTCACCATCCGCGACCGAACTTGCTAGTCTGATAGACGTGGATGCTTTGATCGACGATAGTAATTTGGAAACCGGAGCTTTTCGCGGATTCGAAAGTAATCGGCGCGGTTATCTCGTGCTCGAATAAAGATGCTCCGGAGCAAGCTGCGGACGTTTGATAGATTCATTTTGTAGCTGGGGTCGCCGGCCCCGGTCCGGCCTCATCAAGTCCGACTACAACCAAGCCGGAGCAAGCTCCGGGGCATTAAACCCAAAGAGAAAATAAATCGTTCAAGACGCGGCGCTCAACTCGCCGGCGTGCATCGAAAGCTGGCGGTCGGTGCGTGCCGCATGCGCCGCATTGTGCGTGACGAGCACGAATGCCGTCCCTGTCTCTCCGCACAGATCCAATAAAAGCTGAATGACTGCTTCACCGGTTTTTTCGTCGAGGTTTCCCGTAGGCTCATCCGCCAACAACAACCGCGGACAATTCATCATCGCTCGGGCCACCGCCACCCTTTGACGTTCTCCGCCGGAAAGTTTCGCCGGCACGTGATCGGCACGCTCGGTCAATCCAACTCGCTTCAATAACAAAGCCGCGCGCGCTCGTTCTGCCGTTCCAATGCGCCCCACCATGCGGGCGGCCATCAAGACGTTGTCGAGCGCGGTAAGTTCCGGTATCAAATAAAAGGACTGGAATACCATGCCGAGGAATCGGCCCCGTCGTGCCGCACCGGTATCCGCCAAACCATCCCAAGCGAGTTCACCGCTATCGACCGCATCCAGCCCCGCCAACAGGTGTAACAAGGTAGATTTACCCGAACCTGATTCGCCGCGAATACTCACGCTTTCTCCCGCGCTGACCGACAAGTCGACCCCACGTAATACTTCCAGCAGGCGGTCGCCACTTTGAAACGACTTCGTAAGCCCTTGAGCGGCTAAGATCACGTCACTCACGACAAAGGTCCTCGACGTTTCGCCGACACCATGAAACATGTCGGGCATAAAGCCCGACCCACATTAGGTGACCACTTCCGGAACGTGGGTCGGGCTTTATGCCCGACATCCATCGGCCTCACCGTTTTCCAATCACTCACTGCGCAGTGCCTCCACCGGTTGGAGGCGAGCGGCCCGCCAGGCCGGGAGGATTCCCGCCAAAGTTGATATCGAAATGGCCAACCCGACGATCAGCCAAAAGTCCTGATCCGAAAGGTGCGCGGGTAAATTACTGAACTCATAAAATCGCACGAGTGCCTCTTCGCTGCCGGTCAGTTGCGTAAACGTGGCGATGATATCATTGCGAAAGTGCACCACCAAATAGCCGAGCCCCACCCCGGTCGTCGTGCCGGTGATCCCGATGATCAACGCCTGCCAACAAAAGCAAAGTGCAACATCTCGAGTGCGGCCACCCATCGCGCCCAAAAGGCCGATTTCACGGGTCTTACGCACCACCGCGATCAGTAACGAACTGGTCACCGAAAATGCTGCGACGACGATAATGAAGATGAGGAGGAAAAAGATCATGTTCTTCTCCAACTGCACCACGAAAAGAAAGTCCTCATTCGAATCCATCCAAGAACGGGCAAAAGCGTGCGGTGCCACATCCGGCAACAATAGATTGATTTTCCGAGCCGCCAAATCCGCATCCACCCCTTCGGTGAGCTTGATGCTGAATCCATGCACCCCCTCACCGAGTCCGTAGAGCTCCTGCATCCGCCTAATCGTGACTAGAACCAAACTGCTATCGAGCGACTGGTGGCCTATCTCCATGATACCTACGACCTCCAGTTCGCGGGGCAACATCACTTCGTCGGCTTTGATCTTCTCCAACAAAAGGGGCGAATAAACCTCCACCACACTGCCAATCCGCGCACCGATCGAATAGGCGAGACGGGAACTCAAGATCACCGAGTCATCATCCAGATCATCTAGCGATCCCGCGCGAATATAGTCGTTCAGTGGAATCACATCATTGATTCGATCTACATCGATTCCCTGCAGGGCCGGAAATGCCGGCATACTGTTGTGTTCGAGCATCACCACCCCCTCGGCGAACGGCGAAACTCCCACCACATCCGGCGCCTGCTCCAATACCGCTAATACTTCGGCGGGATTGTTTAAAAAACCGCGGGCGCGTACCTGCGCGTCGCCCTGCGTATCGACGATCATACGGCGAATCTCGCGGCCGAAACCGCCCATCACGCTGATGGACACAATCAGTAGCGCTACCCCTAGCGTCACGCCCAGCACCGAGATTGCCGTAAAAAACGGGAACCACTTCCCCGCCGGGAAGAGTTGCTTAAGAGCGAGGTAGAGGGACCAAGGCACAGGAAATGAAAACCGAAATACTAAAAAGCTGAAACACTGAAATTAAGAACCGAACGGGAAGGTTTTGTTTCAGCTTTTCAGATTTCAGCTCTCAGCTTTTGCGCTGGGCGCTTCGGGCCGGAGCTGGGGATATAGGATTACATCCCGAATACTCTCCGCTCCGGTGAGCAGGATACAGAGGCGATCGATGCCGATGCCCATGCCGCCCGCGGGGGGCATACCATGCTCAAGTGCCGTTAGGAAATCATGGTCGATGTTCTGCTGCTCTTCGCCGGCCTGCGCTTCAAACATCTGACGCTGCACGTCGGGATCATTCTGCTCACTGTAAGCCGGGGCGATTTCCATGCCGCCGATAATGAGCTCAAACACATCTAGCACACTCGGATCGTCCTGGTTCAATTTGGCGAGCGGACACAGCTCCTTCGGCAGGTGCGTCACGAAAGTCGGTTGAATAAGATTCGGTTCGATCAGCTTGGAGAAAACCTCATTCGTGATTTCGAACTCCTCCCAGTCGGGATTGACGTTACAACCGAGCGCCTTCGCGCCCGTCGTTTTATCTGCTTTGGAAAGTTCAAACCAATCCGCTGCACCCGTCTTTTCGCGAATCAAGTCCTTGTAAGGCACCTCGCGCCAGTCGCCGGCAAAATCGATTTCCTCACCACTGTCCGCATGCGTAATTTGGGACGAGTCCAACACGTCAGCACACAAGGTCTGCATCAGGTCCTTCACCAAGGTCATCATGCCCCGGTAGTCGCTGTAGGCCTGATACACCTCGAGCATAGTGAACTCAGGATTGTGCCGACGGGAAATTCCTTCGTTGCGGAAATTACGGCCAATCTCAAATACCCGATCAAAGCCGCCGACCAGCATCCGTTTCAGGTAAAGCTCGAGGGAGATGCGCAGCACAAAATCCGCGCGCAATGCATTGTGGTGCGTCTCAAAAGGACGAGCTGCCGCGCCACCCGCGATGTTTTGTAACACCGGAGTCTCCACTTCCAAGAACTCACGGTTCTCGAGAAAACGACGGATGTGGGACACAATCTTCGAACGCAGCATAAGCCGCTGACGCGACTCTTGGTTCACGATCAAATCGAGATAGCGCTGACGGTAGATCTGATCCGCATCAGTCAAACCATGGAATTTCTCCGGCAACGGGCGCAGGGCCTTGGCCACCAGAGTGTAACTCGTAGCGCGCACCGTGATCTCACCCGTGCGGGTTTTAAACAACGTGCCGGTGATGCCGATAAAATCGCCCAGATCGAGTTTCTTGAAAACGGGATATACCTCTTCGCCAATGACGTCCTTTTTGACGTAGAGCTGAATGAGTCCCTGTTGGTCGAGAATTTTCAGGAACTGGCTCTTGCCCATATCGCGACGCGTGACAATGCGACCTGCTACGGTGACCGTGACGGCATTGTCCTCGCCCTCGATGTGAGCGGCGATGGCTGCAGCCGAAAAGTGCGTAGGTTTCACCTCCGCCCGGAAAGGATCGGCGCCGCTCTCGCGGAGGTCTGCAAGCTTCTGCCGACGGACGGCATGTTGATCGTGGCTCAAGTCGGCCGGTGTCTCTTCACTCATGGAACCGAAGACCGTGAAAACCCGGTTGCTGCGGAGCAAACGCAAAAACCGAACACATTTCGAGGAGTTGCGCTCCACCGTTCGCCTAACAATGTGCTCGGTAGATGTCTGAATTCACCACGATGCCCGTCAAAGACTGGGGCCGCACCGCCTATGCGGATGCGACCGAGCGGCAGCAGACACTCGTCCGGCAGCGAATCGACGGTTCATCTCCGGACCAACTTATCTTCACCGAACACGATCCCGTCTATACGATTGGCCTCCGCAGCGGCGCGGCCACTCATCTGCTCTGGGATCCCGCAAAACTAGCTGCACAAGGCATCACGGTCGCCGAAACCAACCGCGGCGGTGACATCACCTACCACGGCCCCGGCCAAGTCGTGGGTTATCCGATTGTCGATCTCTCACCGGTCAAAGACCTGCACGCCTACCTGCGCCTTTTGGAAGAGGTCTTGATCCGTGCGGTTGGTGCATTGGGCCTCGTAGCTACCCGCCGCGAGGGCCTAACCGGCATCTGGGTTGGCCAACGCAAAGTCGCCGCCATCGGTGTCGCCGTGCGGCGCTGGGTGGCTTATCATGGCTTCGCCCTGAACGTGAACCCCGACCTCTCCCACTTCGATGGCATCGTCCCCTGCGGCATCGCCTCAGCCGACGGCACCGTGACTTCCCTTGCCCGCGAATTAGGAACGGCACCAAGTATGGACGAAGTTCACGACGTTCTGGCGGCCGAATTTAACGCGCTTTGGCCTGAGTTTCTGGCCTCAAGGAACACCTAGGGCTTCCGACGGAAACACCGATGGTTGTGACTGTCGGCTTGTTATTCGTGCTTATTCGTGTCCATTCGTGGTTCCTTAATTTCGATGGATCTCACCGACACTTCACGTAAACCGAAATGGCTCCGGGCCAAACTGCCCTCCGGCCCCGGCTACCAAGCCGTTCGTAAACTTGTGGATGAGAACGAACTCCACACCGTTTGCCAAAGCGCCCAATGCCCGAATCTAGGGGAATGTTGGTCTCGCGGCACCGCCACGGTGATGATTCTGGGCAATATCTGCACCCGCTCGTGTAATTTCTGCGCGATCCAAACCGGCCGGCCCACTGAATACGATATCGCCGAACCAGCCCGAGTGGCCGATGCCGTGGCCAAGATGAATCTTAAGCACTGTGTGATAACGTCCGTCGCCCGCGATGAACTCGCCGACGGTGGAGCCTCCGTCTGGGCCGCCACCATCCGCGCGATCCGTCACAAAAACCCCGACACCGCCATCGAAGTGCTGGTGCCCGATTTCAAAGGTCGCCTCGAGCCCGTCAACACCGTGCTCGATGCCAAACCCGACATTTACAACCACAACGTAGAGACGGTGGAACGCCTCCAAAAGCCCGTCCGCGTCCAAGCTCGTTACGATCGTTCCCGCTCCGTGCTGCGCCACGCCAAGTCCCGCGGCTTCACCACCAAGACCGGCATCATGTTGGGCCTCGGCGAGCGGCAGGAAGAGATCGAACAAACCCTTCGCGACCTGGTGGATGATCAGATCAATATCCTCACCATCGGCCAATATCTGCAGCCGACCCCAAAGCACTGGAAAATCGACCGCTGGGTGCACCCCGATGAATTTGAGCACTGGAAAGAGTTTGGCCTCAAGATCGGCTTCGGCGTCGTCGAAAGTGGCGCCATGGTCCGCTCGAGCTACCACGCCGACGAACAATCCGAAAAATACACCGGCGCGGAGCATCTCAATAGCATCAACGCTCTGGCGGAATAATTCCCGGGACGATTGCGGGTCGTGCGGGGTGGTCGGATTGACCTCAATCTGGGTAGCGAAATATCGTTGTCCCCCATCGGTGCGGTTGCTCCCGCCGTCCCCTACCCATGAATCCCCTCGTTTCCCGCCTTCGTTTCGCCTCGATACTTTTGGCGACATTATCCCTCGCCAGCGCCTCGTCGTTGGTCACTCCGCAAACGATCGATGATGAAATCGGAATCGGCTACGGATTGGAAATCGCCGACATCAATGGCGACGGAAAAGACGACATTCTCCTCGTAGATAAGGACAATGTGGCTTGGAATGAAAATCCCACTTGGGAAGAGCATGTCATCAGTGGTCCTCTTACAGAAAAAGACCACGTCAGCATCGCAGCGCGAGACACCGATGGTGACGGTAAAGCAGAGATTTCCGTAGGTGCTCAATGGCAGCCTCGCGACTCGGAGAACAGTGGGGCCGTATTTCTCCTAAAGCCAGGAGCTACGAGTAAAGGACCATGGGCACCACAACAACTTCATCATGAACCCACGGTTCATCGCATGCTCTGGGTAAAAGGTCCGGAACAGCAGTTCTTTCTCACCGTCCTTCCGCTTCATGGACGCGGCAACGATGCCGGCACCGGTGCGGGGGTTGGGTTGAAATTCCTCGGATATAATCCGCCAACTGAGAAACGTGACACGTGGGATACATTTCTAATTAACAATCAGTTTCACAAGACACATAACTACGATATCGTGTCGCGGGGGGAACACCGCTCGGAGGAGTTGCTATCTGCCTCGATGGAGGGGGTGCACCTATTGAATCCTCAGACGACTCCGTGGAAATCGGTGCAGCTGAGCAGCGAAGGCGCCGGTGAGGTTCGTCATGGAAAATTACCTAACGGCAAACCGTTCGTAGCCACGATCGAACCCATCCACGGCAACGAAGTGGTGGTGAACACCTACACCTCGCTCAACTCCAAGGCCAAACACCTGGATCGCACGGTTCTCGCCGATGACTATATCCAAGGCCATGCGCTGGCGGCAGCGGATTTCTTGGGGATCGGCAGTGATCAGATCATCGCCGGCCGCCGGGGTAGTCGCCCCGACGACGCGGTGGGAATTCAACTCTTCCAACCCAACGCCGACGGCTCAGAATGGACGCTGGTCGCCGATATCGATTCGGGCAATATGGCCTGCGAAGATTTAAAGGTCGGTGATCTAGACGGAGACGGCCGGCCCGAAATCGTGGCCTGTGGACGCCGCACCAAAAACGTCGTCATTTATTGGAATAATACCACCAACCCTAACTAGACGGGGTCAGATCGTGTTTCCTTGATTTTCTTAACTCGCCACTTTTCCCAATTAATCTACTAAACACGACCTGACCCCCTTCCTGAGATTTCTCAATTTCATGACCTCATTTCGTCTACTCCGGTCTTTGATGGTATCGGCAGTATTGTTAACTGCCGCCTCTGTCTCTTGGGCGACGCCTGATGACACTGTGGAACCAGCGCCGAACCCATGGTCTGAATTGTTTGTCGCTCCGACCGAGATCACCACGAAGCGGGTATTTCTTGAACCACTCACGCCTGACCACACCGCGCTCGATTATGCGGCGTTAATAAGTAGCAGCGACCATTTGCGCTAGACTCTGCAGTGGGGCGCGATTGGCCACCGGCCGATATTGCCGAGGATGACAACCGAGCCGCGCTGGAAAACCACTGGGCAGAATTCGAAAACCGCAAAGCTTACGCTTACACCGTGCTTTCGCCGGACAAACAATCCTGTCTCGGGTGTGTTTACCTCTACCCTGCCTATTTTAACGACAATGGGTTGAGCATAATATTCTGGGTGCGCGCCGATCAACTTCCCGCGGATCTCGATCTTCATGTGATCGAAACCCTCGTTGCTCACGTTCGCGCCGTATGGCCGATCGAGTTTATCGAATTTCCTATTCCGATTCAAAACCAGCGCGGCATCGAGATTTTGAAAGAATTGAATTTTAGCGTAAAGGTGGAGAATTCCCGTGAAATTATATTTATATGGCGCCGCTGAATGGAAACAAACGGTGATAATTTGAACTGTCACTCCCACCCCATTCATCAACAAACCACAATCCTTCCCAGCATGCAGCAATTTGCCAAAATCCTAACGACTGTTTTATTACTAGTCCAAGTGGGGACTAGCTCCGCAGCTCAACCCAACATTCTCTTCATCGCAGTTGATGATATGCGGACAAATATCGGTTGCTACGGTGACCCAATCGCGGTCACTCCCCATATCGACAAACTCGCCTCGCGCGGCATTCGGTTCGATCGAGCCTACTGCCAATTCGCCAGTTGCAACGCCTCGCGATCCTCTCTGCTCACCGGTAAGCGGCCCGACAGTATTTCTGTTTGGAAGCTCAACACGAACTTTCGCAAGACCGCTCCCAAAAGCGTCACTCTACCGCAACATTTTAGGCAAAATGGTTATCACACCGAAGCGATCGGCAAGGTGCTCCACAACTACACCGAGACCATGCGCGACAATGCTCTTTCTTGGTCCGTGCCGGCTCGATTCGACAAGGTGAATCACTTTCGAGACTACGGCTTGCAGGACAACCTGCCTCCTCCCGGCAAACTCAAGAAAACGACCGTAGCCGAAAACGCTGATGTTCCGGACGGTTCTTATGCCGACGGTGTCATCGCCGAAGACGCCGTTGAAACGATCTATCGATTAGCCGATGCCGAAAATCCCTTCTTCTTGGCCGTCGGTTTCTTGAAGCCGCACTCCCCCTACAATGCTCCCAAGAAATATTGGGACCTCTATAACCGGGCAGACATGCGGGCGATGGGACCGACCAATCGTCCGATCGGAATACCCGACATGAATTGGATTTACCCCAGGGAGATTCGCAACTTTTCCGATGTTCCGGAGCATGAGCCGATCTCCGAGGAAACGGAAGCCCGCATGCGGCATGGCTACTATGCGGCCACCAGCTATACGGACGCCAATATCGGGAGACTACTCGATGCCTTGGATAAGTCCGGAGCCGCCGACAATACGATTGTCGTCCTCTGGTCGGACCACGGATACCATTTGGGTGAAAACGATCATTGGGCCAAAGTGACCGTCCGCGAATTGGACGCCCAAGTGCCCCTTCTGGTGGCATTACCGCAGGGCACCTTCGGGTCGACCGCCGCACTGGTTGAGAGTATCGATATCTACCCTACTCTGAGCGAACTCTGCGACCTGCCTAAGCCCGCCGAGATTGATGGTCGGAGCTTCGAGTCGGTTCTCAAAAAAACGGACTCAGAATTCCGCAGCACCGCCCTCACTCAAGTCTGTCGACCGTGGTTTACGAACGAAGCGATTGAGCAAATGGGCTATTCCATCCGATCCGGAACCTACCGCTACACCCAGTGGGTCGATTTCGACTCGCAAAAAATCCTCGCCGAAGAGTTCTACGATATCGATGCCGACCGCCTACAAAGGAACAACCTCATTGGGGAACTAGATCCGGACCGTTTGTCAGAGTTTCGCGCCAAAATGGCAGTGACGCGTAATCAGACGAGGTAGAGTCGGCTTTGCTTTTGGTCCGGAGACTGACACAGTTGCGGGAATGAATAGCTTTCGCGCCTTGATTCTTCTGATAGCGGCCCTGCTTCCAGCCCTCGGATCGGCCGGTGAAATCGTCTCAGGACCGATGCTCGGTTACCGAGCACATCGTGAGGTCATGCTCTGGGTCGAAACTAAGGCCGCTGATTCTGTCCGACTCGAATATTGGCTTAAGGATGAGCCCACTGAGGTGCATCAACTCGAGCATCTCGATACTCCCCACCACCCCGGTGGTGGGCAAATCCACCACTTTCGACCCGGACTCCTTAAAATGGGTGCCACTTACGATTACCGCCTCGTCATCGATGGGAAGGAGCAAGAACTGGCTGCTCCCGCGACTTTCGAGACGCAGGACCTCTGGGAATGGCGTAAACCTCCACCTGATTTCGAGTTCCTAGTCGGCTCCTGCTCCTACATCAACGATTCCGAATTCGACCGGCCCGGCGACGGTTACGGCAAGACCACCCGCACCTACGAACTCATGGGGGAGACGGGCGCCGACTTCATGATCTGGACCGGCGACAACTGGTATTGGCGCGAACCCGACTACAGCTCGATCAGCGGCCTCTGGTATCGTCCCTCCCACGATCGCGCGATTCCCGAGATGCAAAAGCTCCTCGGCTCGATGCACCATTACGCCACGTGGGACGATCATGACTACGGCCCCAATGATTCCAACTGGTCGTTCGAATACAAGGCGGAGGCGCTCGACATTTTCAAAGCCTATTGGGGCAATCACACCTACGGCGAATCGGACAATCCCGGAGTTTACAGTAAGTTTTTCTGGGGCGATGCCGCCTTCTTCCTGATGGACAATCACTACTACCGTGACGCCGCCGAACTCGATCAGGACAAGCACGCCCAAAAGACGCAATGGGGCCGGCAACAACTCGAGTGGCTCAAACAATCCCTCCTCGCGGCCAAGAAGCTGAAACACTTTCGATTCAAATTCATCGCTTCCGGCAACCAGATGTTGCAAACCGCTCCCTTCGGCGAACCGCATGAACTCTACCGCCGCGAACGTGAAGAGTTGATGGATTTCATTATCGAAAATAAAATCACCGGAGTCGTTTTCCTGACCGGCGACGTGCATCATTCCGCCATGTATCGTCGTCAGATCGGCGACGCTGGACAGTGGGTCTACGAAGTGACCTCTTCGCCGCTTTCCAGTGGTGCCTTCACCGATGCGGCTAAAGTCAAAGGGGACGATCCGCACGTGATTCCTAACACCATCATCGGTGACCAGAATTTCGTGAAAATTTCCCTCACCGGCAAAGGCAGCAAACGCGCTCTGCGCGTCGTCTGCATCGACAAAAAAGGCGAGACGCGCTTCGACGAATTGATTCGAGCGGTCGACCTACGGCCTGCGGTCGCGGAGTAGCCCCGTTGACGTTTTGTGCCAGAGGCGAGGACAGCCCCGCCTGACCCACCGCTCCCCCGCTCTCTTAGCCGCGCTTGAACCGGACGTGAAAGTGTGGTCTCCGCCTGCCCCACCGCACCTGCCAACCGTATCCACCTTCCACGGACGCAGCTGCCCCTCCTCCCAGAATGGCGCTAATGTCATTGGGGATAAGTTTCATGATCTGCATTTCTGATAACCTACAAGTCTTGGTCTGACAAGGAGCACACGCCCGCCTGATTCGAACTCCGAAGCAAGGGTCACCCCGGCACTGCAGGGATGGGTATCCGCAGATCCGACTCCTTATGGATAAACGTAATCCGCAGACTGCCGGGAATATCCTCCTCACTCGTCTCTTCGCCCAATGCCAACTCTTCTTCGGAAGGCGGTTCCAGAGTCACCTCCAGATCAACCAACTTCTGGCGCAACTTCGCAAAACCATCCGGCGGCAGTTCAATGGTGAAGCAATCCGCGAGATTCGAAAATTGTTTATAGTCGAGAACATATCCGCCCGAGGCACCCACCGCATCCGAGGCCGCAGTCGTAACATTGGGCCGATCCTCGAGAGTCTTCCCTTGAAGCATGATGATCATAATTTAGTAACAGCCGAAACCGCTCGATTGGTAAATCGTAATCTAATCGCAGGTCAGTATCGTGCCGGCGATGTGCCGATTACCCTCAGAGACGTTAAGGTAATAACTCACGAGCACCCTCTTCCTTCCAGCAGGGCGCGAAAAGGAAATTCCTATGTGTAGGCGCACAAGCTCAAAGGCGGCTACCCGTCCATCCTCTGCTTGTCGCGCTTGCACCTCCGCACGTTTCCGGCGTATCCCTATTCATGCCGAAGCCTGTAACCTCCGCCGCTGCCTCCGCGCCGCCATCTGCGACTCCCATTCCTGACCAAACGCCCAAGGGTCTCAAGACCCGCAAGGAAATCGTGACCAATTGGCTGCCCCGCTATACGGGCGTGCCGATTGATGAGCTCGGCGATCACATACTGCTGACCAATTTTCAGCATTACGTAAAAGTCTTCGCTCAACGTCATCGGGTCCCCGTTCGCGGTAAGGACAAACCCATGCCCAACGCGACCGCCGGGCGCATCACCATCATCAATTTCGGCATGGGTAGTGCCACCGCCGCCACGATCATGGATCTACTCACGGCGCTGAACCCCAAGGCGGTGCTCTTCCTCGGCAAATGCGGCGGTCTCAAACATCGCGCCGCTATCGGCGATTTGATTCTACCGATCGCTGCCATTCGCGGCGAAGGTACGAGCAACGATTATTTCCCCCCCGAGGTTCCCGCTCTGCCCGCATTCGCGATGCAAAAAGCAATCTCCACAACAATTCGTGAAGCCGGACGCGACTACTGGACCGGCACGGTTTACACCACCAACCGTCGCGTGTGGGAACACGACGCGAAGTTCAAAAAATACCTACGCAAAATCCGCCCCATCGCGATCGACATGGAAACGGCCACGATCTTCATGACCGGATTCTTCAACGAAATCGCCACCGGCGCCCTCCTGCTAGTCAGCGATCAACCGATGATTCCAGAAGGAGTTAAAACGGCTGAAAGCGACGTCGAAGTAGATAAGAACTTTGTAAAGGATCACATCCGCATCGGCATCGAATCGCTGAACCAACTCATCAACAAGGGGCAGACGATCAAACATCTGCAATTCTAGCCCTTCCCGGCGGTCGACGTGAGCCATTCTTCATCCGCTGGAAAGACGGAAATATTGAAGGCGGTCGCGACTTGGCCGATCTATCGGCTCACGTGGATCTGCTCCCCACCCTGGCTGGGCTTTGCGGTTTCGAAGTGCCTGCTCAAATTGATCTTGATGGTATCGATCTTTCCGAGCGCTTGCAAGGGGGCGGACTCAACGACGCCGACCGCACTGTCTTCGTGCATCACAACCAAGACTGGCGCCCTCCCATGGACGAAGACCAAACCTGCATTGCCAACGGACCATGGCGCTTGGTCAACGGCACCGATTCATACGACATCGAACAGGATCGCGCGCAGCAAAATAACCTCGCGAAACAGTATCCGGATATCGTTGAGCAGTTGCTGACGCAAAACTTGGGTTTCGTGGCCGCAGCAAAGTCTCAACGTGAATATTACGAGTTCCCCCCATCGGTGATCGGGAATCTAAAGCAGTAGGTTACAACGCTCACGATCCAACACGCCATCGGCGATGATGCGGGGTTCTGGAAGTGCGAACACGTCGCTGCGGGACTGAAGAGTGAAAATAATCGTCATTCCATCGAGGTGGAAAAAGCAGGCCGTTACCGTATCGAATGTCGGCGCTGGCCCCGCGAATGTTCTGGCCCAATTCACGGCATTCCGGCGGATAATCCCGAGGCCAAATTCGACTACCAACGGATCGCTCCGAATACCGTGCAGATCCAGATTGCAAATCAAGTCATCGAGAAATCAATCGGACCTGATGATCACAGTATTGTTTTCGACGTATCGCTCGATGAGGGAAAAACTCTACTGACCAACGATTTCATCGAAGACGGTAAAAAGTTCGGCGTGTATTACACGTATATCGAAATGCTGTAGGCCGCCTTCGACAAAGGTAGGGACGGACCGCCGGGCCGTCCGCAATTGCCTCAAAGACTTTCTGGTTGTTTGGGTGACCTAACCGCAGCGACTCTCCGATTGGCTTACTCCTCTGCGGACGGCCCAGCGGTCCGTCCCTACCCCCAGACATCCACTCCGCTGTAGCCGGATTCGCTGCCCCCGGCCACACTCAAGCGAAAATCTTGCTGCCACATTCGCTCCGGCCATCCTCTTGTTACTTGATACTTGTCACTTCCGCCGTAGCAGCGGCGGCCTACGGCTCCACTTCGAACCAGAACGGGACGAAGGTCTCGCTTCCATCGAGCACGATTTGTGCCCAGATCACGTAACGTCCTGATTCGGGAATTGTGATTTTAAAATGCAGATCTGGTGCGTGCGCATCCGGTGGATTTTCTAGATCCGTTTCACGTGGATGTAGATGGGCAAACCCCGTGCGCCCTTCATCGAATGCCACCAAATGGGCGAATGCGCCCATGACCTGCCCCAGCTTCACGGCGTTGCCGTTCTCTTGCCGGATCGAAAGCGTCAAATCGGTCGGTTCACGGGAGCGGATCTGCTGATCCTCAAAGGCGAGTTCGAATCGATATTCGCCCACTGCGTCGGTCAGCTTGGGGCGGTGATCAAAGGTCGCGGGTTCACCGGGGACATCGATATCAACGCTGGCGTAAAGACCTCGGGCCGTAGCGGTCGGAGTGAAATCTGCGAATACGCGATATTGTCCCGCCAAACGCGGTGCAAAACTGACGTTCCATTCACCCGGCACTTCACTCGGCGTAGGATGAACGTGTTGATAATCCGTTAGCGAAGGATCGACCACCATGAGATGCAGCTTGCGGGTGTGGGCGACCAGAAGATCAACCGGCGCGATTGGCTTTCCCGTTGAAGTCGCCAAGGTGAAGGTGAAATCGATTTGTTCACCCTGTCGTGCGCTGAGCGGAGTAACTGCAAAGGTGACCGGCGAGCGAGCTGTGGTGACGGGGAGAAACTGAGGTGCAGCCGGATCGCAAAACTCGAGCACATTGTCGCCTTCTAGACGGAAGTCGCCATGGGCCAAATTCGTTCCGGTCGGCATCCAGCGAAACGCCAAAAATACCGCGATCGCTACGACGGTAATCCAAAGCGCCTGCCGGCGTTGGACGGACGAAAGCTCGGAAGGCGTGGTGACGGCTTCACTCATTTCAGGATCTTCCGGACAAATTGTTCGACGTCCCACTGGCTACCGTCAGCGCGATCGATGATCCGGCCCTGAGGGTCAATCAGGAGCGTGGCCAAGGTGTGTTTAATCATGGGGCCTTGGACTTGGGCGATCACCCCAAACTGCTTAAGCAGATCTTTGATTGCCGACTCGGGCCCGGTCATAAAACTGTAGTTGGAGGTATCGATTCCGCGAATCTCAGCGAATTCGCGCAACACGCCGGGCGTATCATATTCCGGATCGAAAGTAATCGAGATGAGTTCGAACTGATCGCCGTGGCCCGCCTTTCGCACATCATGTTGCACCGCCTCCATCAAATTCACCGCAGCCGGACACATCGTGGCGATCGGACAGCGGGTGTAGATAAAGTTGAGCAAAATATATTTCCCTCGATACCGGGAAATATCAACCACCTTGCCGGTCTGATCGTAGAGCGCGAAGCTGGGCAGGTTTTCCCCCACGGATCGGAACGCGCTCCGTCCCCGAATCGTGGTGTCTTCGCGAAGGGCGGCAGCCGAACCACCCACTTGAGACGCCGCGACGTCATCGACCGGCCAAATGTGAGCGAGTCGGAAAACATCTTCCCCTTCTTCAATTAAGCGCGCACGGATGCGTTGCCCCGGTTCGGCATTGGCCAGATCAGCAGCGCTGGCCTGAAACTCCATCGTCATGGGCGACATGTAGTCCGGAATCTCATCGTGACCGACGAGCAGCGTACCTCGTTCGACATCGACTGAAACGATCTGTCCGGTGAGAGCCCGCCCCGGAACTTCCAAGGCCGATGAGTCCTCAGCATCAACCCGTGGTCGGCACCCCAGGCCCAGCAAAACGAGTGAGGTCGCAAACAACGGCGGGAGAACTCGAAGGAGGCGCATATCCACACCGATCCCCCAGAGGATAGATTTGTCAAAGCCAATGGCGCTTGTAGCGTGCTAGGTTACACTTCAACTAATGGCCTCTCGCTGACCACCTACTGACTTCCGTATCGCTTTTACGTCGGCCCTTTTCACTACCACGATTCGCGCATGTCGCTTTTCTCGATCGCTCAACGCACCGAAACTTACCAACCCGCT
>OJGW01000046.1_pt1 | contig 28774 bp, 35 predicted proteins | sample 1594511 | NCBI WGS metagenome assembly OJGW01 (sample SAMN05416844, study PRJEB24817) | seawater metagenome | isolation source: Sea water | place: Canada:Atlantic | collected 2013-07
CAGAGTAGATCGTCGGCAGCGTCAGATGTGTATAAGAGACAGGGAAAGTGATCGCTTATGGTGTGCCGGTTTGGGTGGCGCTGATCGCCCTGGCGGGTGGCTTCGCGATCGTGGCTTTGCGGTTGGTGCGGAATGTAGGCACCGATTGGTGGATGCGAGCAGCGGCCGTGGCGGTGGCGGCGGTGATTGGCTGGTATGTGCTGCACTATTCGGTGGAGCCCGAAACCTGGACGCCTGCGATCGTCTTGTTGGTGTTGGTATTGATCAGTGGTGTCTTGGGTGCGCCAATTTTTACCCTGTTGGGTGGTGCCGCGGTGTTTTTGTTTTGGGGTTCATGGAACCCGTTGGAGTCCGTGGCGCTGTCGCACTACAGTCTGTCGACCAACCCGACGATTCCAGCGCTGCCACTGTTTACGTTGGCGGGTTATTTTTTAGCAGAAGGTGGCACGTCGGCCCGGATGGTTCGGCTATTGAAAGCGCTGACCGGAGACATGCGGGCAGGGCCGGCGATCGTCACGGTGATTGCGTGTGCCTTCTTCACGTCGCTCACCGGTGCTTCGGGCGTGACCATTTTGGCGCTGGGCGGACTTATCGTGCCGTTCCTGACCGAGGCGCGTTATAGTGAACGCGCTTCGATCGGACTACTCACGGGATCTGGTTCGATTGGCATGCTGTTCGCGCCGTGTTTGCCCCTGATCCTTTACGCGATCGTGGCGCAGGTTGAAATCAAGACGATGTTCCTAGCGGGAATCGGTCCGGGGCTGTTGCTGGCTGCAGCGACTGTCGCGTGGGCGACCTGCACCCGGCCGAAGGCGACGGAGGTCGGTCCACGTTGGACTTTTGACGGCAAGGAAGCCTGGACGGCCTTCTGGGATGCGAAGTGGGAGTTGTTGATTCCAGTGGTGAGTCTTGGCGGGATCTTCAGTGGTCTTGCGACTCCGGTCGAGGCGGCGGCTCTCACCGCTCTTTATGCACTGCTCACCCAGACGTTGATTTATCGCGATCTGAAGTGGGGGAAGCTGATGGGGGTGATGCGCGAGTGCGGCCTGTTGATCGGTGGCGTGTTGTTGATTCTGGGAGTAGCCCAAGGACTCACCAATTACCTCGTGGACGCTGAAGTGCCGTCGCTACTGGTGGATTATGTGACGGAGCACGTGACCTCAAAAACCGTGTTCTTGCTCTGCCTCGTCGTGATCCTGTTGCTGCTGGGCTGCATGATGGACGTGTTTTCCGCGATCATCATTGTAGTGCCCTTGCTGGTGCCACTCGGGATCGCCTACGAAATAGATCCCATTCACCTCGGTATTCTGTTTCTAGCGAATCTTGGACTCGGATTCCTCACTCCGCCTGTAGGCATGAACCTTTTCATCTCCTCCTACCGATTCAACAAACCGATGGGCGAAGTGCTGAAAGCCTCGCTACCGTATTTCGGCCTCCAATTTGGTACCGTCATCATCATCACCTTCTGGCCCGCGCTCACCCTCTTCCTAACCTAACGGGGTCAGGTCGTGTTTTATAGATTATTTTTGCTCAGAATCCGGTAGATACTCGGACCAACTCTCTGGAGCGGGCGCGATGGCGGAAATGTCCTTTCCGTCTTCCGGATGGCGGAATCTGAGTTCTCGAGCGTGAAGTCCAAAGAAATTTGGCAACTCACCGTCGCCGTAGAGAGAGTCACCCATGATCGGGTGGCCCGAATCAGCGCAGTGAACTCTGGCTTGGTGGGTGCGGCCGGTCTTTAGCAGGAGTTCCAGCCAGGATCGCTGGTTTTTCTGGTCGTGAGCCAATACCCGGAACGAAGTCCGAGCTGGTTTGCCGTTCTCTGCGCAAACCGTCGTGCGCCCTCGAGTTGAAGTAGTGAGACGATTTTCGATAAGATTTTGCTGTTTGGGCCAAATGCCTCGGGTGATGGCCCAATAGGATTTCCTGAATTGGCGATTTTCGAACATATGAGCCAATTCGCGCGTGAAGCGCTTGTTCTTGCGCAGGAGAATCGCGCCCGAAGTCAATTTATCGAGACGGTGGCAGCACCAGACCTGTTTCCCCAGAGACTCGCTCACCACTGCTTCGAGATCTCGGTCCTGTGCGTCGCCTCCCTCACTCAAAATCCCCGATGGTTTGTTCACCACCATTATATCTTTGTCCTGAAACAGCACTTCGATCTCAGAATCCATCATTCACCATGTGCGGCCCAAGGCCGGAACTTCAAGCCACACTTTAATTATATGGGGTCAGGTCGTGTTTTATATATTATTGCCAAGTAAGCCACACAGTGATCCTATCCGAAATGGCTAGAAAGCTCCGAATCCAATTTCCTGGTGCCATCTATCACGTTCTGAATCGAGGGAACTATAAGTCAGACATATTTGCAGATCAGGGAGCGGCTCATGCATTCGTCAAGACACTCGAGGAAGCGGTCGAGCGGTTCGGTTGGCGACTCGGGGCATACGTGGTGATGCGCAATCACTACCATCTGACATTTCAGACCCCGGAGCCAAATCTCTCGGCTGGCATGCATTGGCTGCAATGCACCTTTGCGACTCGGTTCAATCGGCTGCGGAACGAACGCGGGCATCTGTTTCAAGGACGTTACAAGGCGATCTTACTGGAAACGAATACTGATTGGGCGCGGGTTGCGGACTATATCCATTTGAATCCAGTTAGGGCCGGAATAGTAGCGCCAGACCAACTCACTCAATTTCGATGGAGTAGTTTGACTAGATATTCTAAAAGCCAGCGATTCAATGGATTATCATCTCTTGGCTGGCTTCAGATTCACGGATTACAGGATGTCGAGCAAGACTGGCTTAGGTATGCCGATATATTGCTCCAAAAGCACACCAACTCCTCTTCAGATACCAATGACGAACGAGTCGCTTTGACTTCGGGATGGGCGATTGGGTCGACTATTTGGAAAGAACAAACGCTCCAAGGTGCTTTGGCTGAAATGAAAGACTCCCCTCGATCGGAAGGACTACATCTCCCAAGGGAAATGTTGCAGATCAAATGGCGGCTCCGATTGGAGGAGGAGCTAAAGGAACTGTCAAAATCTGCTGAGGAATTGATGGCCGACCGAAAAAGTGCGGGATGGAAAGTTGCGTTGGCCGAACGACTGCAAAGGGAGACTGGGGCTTCCACAATTTGGTTAGCAGAATCACTTCATATGGGCCAGCCGAGTTCAGTGAGAGCTTACCTGTGGAAATATCGAAAAAATCATGTAAACACGACCTGACCCCGTTTTATAGAGGATTATTCGGATGATTAATGATGGGTATTGAGAAGTTGGGTAGTTTTTGGGTTAAATTTGGCTAATTGTCTCATTTTTGAGGATAAAATTGGATATTATGATGCATAAATGAGTTTTTGAGGTAATTTTAGGTCCAGAATTGTTGCAGAAACTGGGGTGAGTTCTTGAGGTGGGCAATCGTTCGACGTTGCGAATGTGGTTTTGGTGCGGCATTTGATAGAGATGCCGAATTTCAAGTTTCGTTTTAAACGTTCGAACCGTCGGTGGATTACTTTGGCCGGGGTTCTGATCGGGATCTTGGTTGGCGGGTGCGCCAGAACCGAACGGGCGGTGGATAGCGGGGTCCGCGATGGAATTCTCCATATCAACAATGGCACGGAGGTTCCTGATCTCGACCCCCATACGGTCACGGGGACGCCGGAATTTCATGTTATGGATGCCTTATTCGAAGGTTTGGTCGAACAGGACCCAACCACTCGAGAGATTCTGCCGGCTATTGCCACGGTTTGGGAGGTTTCGACGGATCTGTGCACCTACACATTTTCGCTGCGACCCACAGCGAAGTGGTCGAATGGTCGCCCGCTAACGGCGGATGATTTTGTGCGCAGTTACGAACGAGCGCTCAACCCGTTGCTGGGCGGTAACTATGCTTATCTGTTCGAGGTGCTGGATGGTGGTTCGGCTTACTCGCGCGGTGAGCTCACTGATTTTACGGCGGTCGGAGTCAAGGCAGTCGATGCCCACACTCTCGAGATCCGACTCGCTCATCCGGTGCCTTACTTTCTGTCGTTGCTGACTTATCCTTGTTGGCGGCCTCTACCCATCGACGTAATCGAGGAGCATGACGGTCTGCGGCGGCCCGGTAGTCGTTGGACTCGCGCGGGTAACCTGGTGAGCAGCGGCCCCTTCCAGCTTACACGTTGGGAGCAGAATCGCGTATTGGTGGTGGAGCGTAATCCGCACTACTGGGACGCGGAGACCGTCGGGTTAAACGCCATCCATTTCTATACGGTCGAGAGTTACGATACGGAGGAGCGGATGTTTAGGAGTGGGCAACTTCACATCACGCTTAACGTCCCTCTTACGAAACGAGAGACGTATCTAGCGATGGAGCACTCCCCATTGCGGGATGACCCTCTACTCGGAACGTATTTCTTTCGGTTTAATACCACTCGTGAACCCTTCGATGATCCGCGGGTGAGGCGGGCCCTCTCATTGGCCATCGATCGCGAAGCCATTGTGAACAAAGTGACGCGAGGCGGTCAGGCTCCGGCAGGAAGTTTTACGCCACCGAGTGTCGGTGGTTTTGAACCGACCCAGTTGGTGTCTTTTGATCCCGACGAGGCCCGCCGTTTGTTAGTTGAAGCGGGTTTCCCGGAGGGGCGTGGATTTCCAAATTCTGATCTGCTCTACAATACTTCTGAAAGTCATCGCACGATTGCGGAGGCGATTCAGCAGATGTGGAAGGTGGAGCTCGGAATCGATATCTCACTCTACAACCAGGAATGGAAGGTGTATCTTGATTCGCTCGACAGTTTGGACTTCGACGTGACGCGATCGGGGTGGACCGCGGTTTATGATGATGCGAACCAGTTCCTCGAGATTTTCGCGCCCGAAAACCCCAACAATCACACGGGATGGGCGGATTTGGCTTATCACGATTTATTGACTGCTTCGATGCGGGAATCCGACCCGAAACGCCGGCAAGAGACGCTGCAGCGTCTCGATGCTATGTTGATAGACCAAGGGGTGGTGGCGCCGATCTATCACTACACGAACAGCTACCTGATCGATCCCCGGGTTAAGAACTGGATCCCAGGTCCGTATGACAAACGGCTCTACAAATACGTTCGCTTGGAAGAGTAGTCGACTCGCGCAGGCGGTCTATTCTGCTGTCGATTGATACCGAGCAACCGCGGAGGCGTAAACCCGTGGAGCTTCTTCGGCGGAAGCGACGTTGATTTTCATGTCCTGCAATAACCCGTCTTTGAGACCGTAGATGCAGCCGTGGATCATGAGAAACTGACCGCGTGCCCACGCCTCCTGGACCGTTTCGGTCGAGCAAACATGAGCGACCTGCTCTATGACGTTTAGTTCGCAGAGTCGATCCTCTTGCGCTCCGGAGTCGGGCAAAGAACACAGACATTCGCGGTGAATGTCTTTCACCTTTTCGACATGACGTAGCCATTTGTCGGCCAATCCCACGCGTTCGCAGCGTAGTGCGGCTTTGACTCCGCCGCAGCCGTAGTGGCCGACGACCAATATGTGACGCACCTTGAGCACATCGACGGCAAATTGAATGACGGATGCGCAATTAAGGTCATCGGGATCAACCACATTGGCGATATTGCGGTGAACGAAGACCTCCCCCGGCTGTAGCCCGACAATCTGATTGGCCGTTACCCGGCTATCCGAGCATCCGATCCATAGGTATTCGGGCTTCTGCTGTTCGGAGAGTCGTTTGAAGAAGTCAGGATCATGCTTAGTGATCGAGTTAGCCCATTGGCGGTTCTGGGCAAAAAGGCGATTAAGGGCGTCCATGTGTTAGGCGAATGGTGGGGAAGAATACCCGGTCGCCAAGGCTAAGATGCAGGCTCGTTCTCGAGGCGATTGCGACGAACCCACCCATTTTTACCCGTCAGGTCGATCACCTGCACCCACGGGCCGACGGATTCGATGAGGTGGACAGAATCGCCGATTTGGACAGCGAGCTCGGCGGCGGAATAATTTCGAAGAGCAATCGCGGAGTTTGCGGACGCTTCGATCAAAAACCATTCAGTGGGGAAGTAACCGGAGACCCCGTGAACGTCGGTTCCTTCGAACCACCCAGGGTTATTTTCGTCGTGACGTTTGAAAGTAATTCGTTCCTCGGCGAGGACGCGGGGGGATTGGTCGAAAGAAGGCCCGTGGGCTCGAATACATTGACGCTCTGGTCCGGTGGCTGGTGGTCCTGGCCGCAAAATTTTACGCATCTTGAATCGGCGAAACGTTTCGCCAAATCGGACGACGTCCTCGATCTCGATGACGTCGTATCCGAGTCGGTTGAAAACGGGCCGACTCAGATAGCTGGCCTCGGTGCGGAGCACGGAAGAACCTGAATCACGTGCGATGGTCTCTAATTGTTCGTGAATTTTGGTGGCTAATCCGCGGCCCGCAAATTCACCGCTGGTGTAGAGAAAATCAAGGTGGTCTGGCGGAGTGAACACCGCGAACGCAACGGGGGCTCCACCAATTTCGGCGACCCGACAATGACCGGCAGTCAGTCGACGTCTAAATTCGTCAGGCTCATCACCGGGCCATCGTCGCCATGCAGCGATTTGGTCAGCGGTGTAGGCTCGAGGACCGAGCGTATCCACGGCGTCGATATGGATGGCCGCAAAGGACGGTAGGTCTGTATCGTTGGCGGGGCGGAAGACGATTTCATTCATTGGTCGGTAGGCATCTCGTCCAAGTATCCTTCGTCCCATGCAATGCCGCTGAATACACTCACGACCGCGGGATCGGCTTTATCACCGCCGTAGTATTTGCGCTTTGCCCACGAAAAGGCGCGTGACATGGAGTGGCCGGATTTACCGAGATCAAATGCGTCGGCGTTCCATGCGGTGATTCTATCGTCGGTTACACTGGGTCGGCTGATGAACCATGCTGCGACTGCCTGATCGTTGGTCGGGGAATTCCGGACGATGGCGATAAGGGTTTCCAAATCGATTTCGAAGAAGCGGAAAAATTCACCATCGGTTGCGAGCTTGTGACCGAAGAAAGGTTCGAAGTCTGCGTTCAGGTTTCCGTCGAGATGGAGCCGGGTCTTGTCGGTGAGTCGCGCTAGCCACATGCAATCCGCGATGCTGTCGTCCCAAGGGCGTCGTAGTGGGTTGTGGTTAGGCATCGAGATCCTTGATGAATGAAACCGTGCGATCTACTTCGCGAAAACCGAGCCGTTTATGGACGTGTTGGCTCAACACGTTTTCCAGTTCCGCGTCACTCGCGATTTCGCGGTAGCCGGCAGACCGGGCCCAATCACTAACGAAATCGATTAAGGCTCGGCCGACCTGTTTTCCGCGCCAAGCTTCGTCGACATACCAGCCCTCGAGATAGGGCACCACGTCATCGCGTGAGCCGGTAACGTGTTCGCGCCGAATACTTACTTCGGCAAATCCGAACGCATGATCGTTTTCATCCACGGCCAGAGCGACGGCACCTGGGGAGCGGCGATAAAGCTCTCGCTCAAGATTTAACCGTTCGATTGAGCAGTCAGGCCAGAGCGCAGCTCGAAGCCGTGACCAAGCCTCGTCACCCGTGCTGGTGGCGGCGCATATTTGAAAATCAGACACGGTGAAAGATCAGGTGCCGTAGAGGCGATCGCCGAAGTCACCCAGACCTGGCAAAATGTAACGCAGGTCGTTGAGTTCGCGGTCCACTGCGGCGGTGATGAGGGGTACATCGGGGTGGGAGGATTCAATCTCAGCAATACCCTCAGGCGAACTGACGATGGTCACGAGTCGCAGATCGGTAGCCCCTGCTTCCTTGATGACATTGAGGGCCTGCACGGCTGATCCGCCGGTGGCGAGCATGGGGTCGACGCAAAGCACGCGGCAGCCTTCCAAAGGCGGCAGCTTACAATAATAACTGCGAGCTTCCGCGGTGTCGTGATCTCGTTCCATGCCGACGTAACCGACACTCACCGAGGGAAACATATCGGTGTACGGTTGGAGCATGCCCAAGCCTGCGCGCAGAATAGGCACAACCACCAAACTCTGAGCCAATACCGGGGACTGCATGGGTTCGAGGGGGGTTTCGATCGATGCGTCTTGGGTCGGCAAATCCTTGGTCGCTTCGAGGGCGAGGAGCAGACCGATTTGATGACACAAGGTGCGGAATGTAGCGGGTTTGGTGGTGCGGTCCCGCAGGTGGGTAAGAATGTGGGAGGCGAGGGGATGTTGAAGCACGTGATGCATAGTGGACCAGGTGGGTTGGGGAATTATAGCAGACCGCGTTCGACCTTGTGAACGAGGATGGTGGCGAGTTTTTCGTGGAGCGCCTTGGGGCGTCCTTTCAGACCGGGCATTTGGGCGATCCAGGCGTAGACATTGGCTCGCAGTTCCGGCTGGAGGACAGGCGGGATTTTGCGCACGTTATCCAGTGCTTTGATGACGCGCTTGGAGAGTTCTTGCCCGACAGCTTCGGCGGTTTTTGATGCGTATTGACCAGATAGTCGCGTGGCGATACTGGGATTTTTCTTGAGAGTCTTTTGCTGTAACACGCGATAGTCGACCAGGCTGAGGGCCCGCACCACTTCAGTGCGGGGATAGAAACTGGCCATGAGATTCCAGGGATCTTTTTTCACGCTACCTTGGTCACCCGCGGCGCGCAAATCCGAGCGCAATAGGACCGATGGAATGTCGGCGAATTTCGCCAACATGAACTCGACGACGGTGCCACTATCGAGCTCCGTGCCATCAAAGTTGAAGACTGCTAAATCAGACTCGAACAACGACTCGATGTCCTGATCGCGGATGACGTGAGGGTTGAGGCCCCGCATCTCAAAATCCTGCGGCAGATGACATAGGTATTTGCCTTTCGATTGAGCGAAAATCGACTCCGCCAAGATGGCGTTGCCGGCGAGGTGTTTGATGTCGAAAAGCTCCCCGGCGAAATACACCGAGTAGGGACGAGAGGCAGAGGCAGATTTCTTTTTCACAAGGAGAGAAAGCGGAAGAGATGGAGATTAAATTACACCGCGGACTCAGCGGGGCAATTCACGACTGACGAGATGGGTGGTCAGGGTTGGAGGACGATCAGGTGTTGAGATTCACCGGGGAGGAAGGGGGTGGGTTTACCGGTTCGCCAATCCTCGTGACCTGCGCGGTAAAAGACGGAGAGAGGGTTGCCGCTTTGGCCGGAGGGGAGGTGCATGTAGCCGGACTCTTCTTCGCCGGGCGACACCGCGAATCGCATGGATGCGCCGTGGGTTGGGCGGGCAACTTTAGGCATGCGACCGTCGCCCGATTGTTGGTCGGGGTGCATGTTGAGGATCTTCGCCACAGAATTGGGCAGGAAGTGGGAAAACGGGTGACGCATGGCGAGGCGGTTGGTTTCGCCCCAAACGTATTCCTTCATCGAAGAACCGTCGTCGTCTATGGCCTCAAGGACTTGATCGACAGCGGATATTCTGAGGGCAGCCCAGGTCGCATGATCGGGGGCGAGAAGATGTTCGGGTTCGTCGCGGTGCAGCGCCCAAAGGGCCTCGTCGTATCGCAGGCGTTGGTAACGAAATGCGGGGTCACGACGACGGCATTTGGCGAAGATGGGTTCGAGCGTAGTGGCTGCTAAACGTGACTGCCATTCGCGCAGTATCCGGTAGGCGGCCGAATCGGTCGCGGCATGTCCGGACCAACTTTCTACTATTGTCAAAAGCTCTCCTCGTTCCTCTTCGTCGCGCTGCACTCCGGCCTCTTGCAGCGTGCGGATGAGGAGCTCCTGCCAGCGGGTGAGCCATTGGCCGCGATCGTCCAATTGGATTGCGAGCATGTCGGCGGGAGCAGCGTTGGGGTCGAGTACGGTGAGCGCGTCTCCGATCTGAGCGGCGCGAGAAGGGCCGTCATAACCCGCGTCGCCGAGCAAGGTGAGATCATCGCCAGAGACCTTACGTTGGTTGCCTGACCACAGCGGTTGATCGATGGATCCGCGCACGACTGGTCGCTCTGCCGAGGTCAGGTATCCGTCCCAACCGCGATCACTAAACGTCCAAGAAACGGGAAACTGTCCGTCGTAACCGAAACGCTTGGGCAACTTGCCGGTGAGGGTCCATGCTGTGTTTCCAGCGGTGTCTACCACGAACAGGTTTTGATTCGGCATACCGGATGTGCTGGCGATCGCGATGGCCTCGTCGACGGTGCTTGCGGTTGCTAAATTAAGCACATCGAAGTTGAGGGCGGCAGCATCGTGGAAGGTCCACTTATAGGCGAGGGATTTGCCCTTGGCCGTGCGCGCTACGATGGGACCGTGGATGGTCCAGGTAGAGAGCACTTCTTCGGTATCGCCGTCTTTTGAAGTTATCAGATCGATGTGTTCAGCGAACTCGATTGATGCGGCACCATGATGGTAGAGGATTTCGGGAGCGACCTGATTGAGGTCGATGGGAACAAGATCTCCGGTGTCGACCGTCGCATTGGTGAAGGACCAGGCGATGTTACCATTCGAGCCGATGATGATGCCGGGCACGCCGGGAAGGGAGACACCACTCACGCGATGCCTGCTTCCGTCGGTCCCGGGCCACTTTAGACACGCCCGATACCAGGTATTAGGAACCTGCAAATTAAGGTGAGGGTCGCCGGCGATGAGGCCCGCACCGGATGCCGTTGCTGCGCCACTGAGGGCCATGGCATTTGAGCCAAGGGTAGGCATTTCGGTTCGATCCCAAGCCAGCTCGGGTTCGGGTAATGGGCCACCATCGCGCAAGTCGATAAATGCGGGACTGGGTGGGGCGGGCAGCGGTTGAGCGCTGCCATCGAGCGCGCTGTCGTTCGGGCCGATGATAGGATTAAAAAACGCGACACCGGGGGCACCTAAAACATCATGTAAGGTGTTTAGGTTTCGTTCGTAATTGCCATGTGCGTCTTGGAGCTCGAGCACCATGGCGTAGAAGACGAGGCCGCAATCTGCGACGATCCAATTTCGCGGCTCGACGCGCAGGACGGCATATTCCCAAGGAGTTTTGGGCAAGGAGGCGAGGCCGTCGTTTACGCCGCGGGTGTAAGCTTCAAGCTCAGCCCGTTGGTCGGTGGGGAGGTTGTCGATGGCTTGTTCGGCGAGAGTGCGAAAGCGGTGCCCTACGGTGGAGCGATCGAGGTCAAAAGCGGCATCACCGAAGAGTTCGGACAATTCCCCCGCCGCGCGACGCCGGGAGAGATCCATTTGGAAGAATCGATCTTGGCCATGAGCGAAGCCGAGAGCCTGAGCGGCATCGAAACGATCGGCCGCCGTGATGGTGACGATGCCAGTGGCGTCACGCGCGATTTGAGCGGGAGCGGAAAGACCGGTTGTGGCGAATTCGCCGTCGAGGGGCGGCAGACTGGATTCAATGCGATTCCAGGTCCAAGCAAAGGCCAGCAGGACTAGGAATACGAAGAGGCAACCGATCAGGCCGGTCCGGCGAATCACGCGGGTATCTTTCATGCGAGGACCAGTCTCTGAACCAATGCGTTCACTTGTCGAGGTGCAGAATGTGGTTTCGAAATCATGGCTGCTTAACTCGTTGTGGTGATGTGATGGTGGGCGGCAGCGGTGATATTTTCGGGAGAATCCGCGACATTGCACCAAAGCGCGTCGCGGGGAGCGGGCACTTCGAGGGTGGCGAGTTGGAAGTCGAGTAGCGTCAACGGTATGGCGTGATCGGTGCAGGCAGCCATGCGGGCGGCGAGCAATTCCCGGTCGCCCTGGAGGAAGATCCACTTGAGTTGGCCCTCGGCTGGTTGGAGCCGTTCGCGATAGATTTCGCGCAACGCGGAGTAGGCGAGCACGATACCAGTGCCATTGAGAAGGTGCTCCTCAATCAGTTCGCGCAGGTGGTCGAGCCAGGGTTCACGGTCGGTGTCGCTGAGGGCGATGCCGTCGCCCATTTTGGCGATATTGCTCTCCGGGTGGTAATCCTCGGCGTCGGCGTAGCTGCAGCCAAGGCGTTCGGCGAGACTCTTTCCAATAGTTGACTTTCCGGTGCCAAAGACGCCCATCACGATGACGGCATGAGAATTGTTGGCGTTAGGCATAGAATGAGCGGATAGGACGATCTTCATCGATCTCGATGAGGTCGAAAAATGTGTGGATGCCTCGATTCGCCAAGCCGGATTTGGTCACGCGATCTTGGAGAAACTCCGATCGATCATCGTGCCAACCGAGTTTTTGGAGGAAAGCGCTCCAGACGGTGCAGTCGTGCTCGTTTCGGGATATGCCGGTTCTGAAACACCATGCCAAAATTGCCTCATCCGAGGCGCCGGAGAGCACCTTCGATTTGAGTTCGGCGTAATCGATACCGAGAAATGCGCCGGCTCGCTTGTCTAGTCCCACTCCGAGGGCGGCATGGAAATCTTCCGGAAGTTCACCGCGATCGTGCAGGCGAATCTTGTCGAACATCCGTCCGACGTAAACGAGTGAGCCAAGGGTATCGTGAGGACTGCGAAGTCCGGGAACAGCGGGCATAAGTTGGAAATGAAGAAGTGATCAGTTGCGCCGCAAATAGATCCAAGTGCAGACCGTGGCGGCGAAGAGCGTAGGAAGCACGATCCACCAAGGGTTGAAAGGCATCTGGTAGTTTTCGACCAACCAAAACGTGCCCCATGTTTTAAGACCGATCAGGAACCAACCGAGAACGATCCAGAACTCCGACCGTTTACTCCGTCCGACGGGCCGATGAATCTTCACTTCCTGGACAAAGGCACCTTCTGAGGAAATATCGGAACGACGGCGCAGAAATGGTAAGAGGTTGGCGAACATAGGAACCAGTCACGGTAGGAGGTTTCTCGCCTGAAGCAAAGCCGGAGGACAGGAAAATTCGACCGAGTGATGGGCCTCTGAAGCCAAACTGATTTACGGATAGGATTCACAACAATCTAAGCTTCAGAGGAAACATTTCCGCGTTTTTGGTGGTCGTAGAGGGAAATACTAAAAGTCATGAAAACTTCAAAACTATACATAATCCTCGGGCTTACGCTTGGTTGTATTTCGGCATCGGCTGCGAATGCGGTCGCCGTAAATTTTGTGGACTCGGATAAATTCACCGACTTCACCGCTACATCTGGAGTTCGTTCGACCTCGGCCAGCTTCGTAAAAGAGCTATCGAAGTTTATTTCTCGGAAAATGGAAGACCGGTTGCCGCCGGGATTTCGGGCGGAGGTTGTGATCACCGATGTGGATATGGCCGGCGAGTTTGAGCCCTGGCGCAGTAGCGGGTTTGATGATGTCCGCATCGTCAAAGATCTCTATCCCCCCAGAATCAACCTCAGTTTCCGCGTCGTCGATGAGGCTGGCGAATTGGTCATTCAAGGTGATCGCAAGCTGCGCGACTTTAATTTCATGTATTCAGTGCGTCCGTTGAATTCGGATCCGCTGCGTTATGAAAAGACCATTTTGTCGGACTGGATTCGTCGCGAGTTCCGAGAATCGGCGCTTACTTAAACGGATCGTTTGATTTGATACCGGCCGCCAACCCGCTAGGGTGGCGGCTGTTTTTGTTTTGAATACCCCTCCCGCCAAAAAATCGTCCCCCAGTTTGAACCGAGTAGATCGGTGGCTGTGGACGACTCGGATTTTCAAAACACGGGACTTGGCGGTGGCAGCCTGCCGGAGTGGCCGTATCAAAGTGGGGGATGTGGCGGTGAAGCCGGCGCGTGAGCTGAAGGCGGGCGAAACCGTGACGGTGCGCGATGGGCCGGACACGCGGATATTGGTCGTGCGAGATTTCCCAGTTTTACGGGTGGGCGCTAAGTTGGTGGCTGATTACCTTGAAGATAAGACTCCGCCAAAACCAAAACCCGAACAACAAATTGCCAGCGGTGAAGCCGGGTGGACGCGGGAGCGGGGGGCCGGGAGGCCGACCAAGCGTGACCGCCGTAGGCTCGTCGATGTGATCGATCAATCATGAGTGACGCTCCCGACATTTTCGCGAAATTCGAGACAGAGTTGGATGTGCGCCCTGACGACATCGATCTCTATCAACACGTTCACAGCACGCGTTATCTGGACTATGTGTTGGCCGCCCGCTTCACGCAGATGGAACGCGACTACGGGATGTCGATGCAGGAATTCACCGATCGCGGACTCGGCTGGTTCATGACGAGCTCGCAGGTGAATTATAAGCGCCCGCTCGGTTTGGGTGATCGGATGGTGGTGCGGTGTTGGATTGAATCGATTACGGAGCGAGGCTGTCGGGTGGGGTTTGAGATTGATCGTCTGCCTACCCGCAAACGATCTTGCGACGGCTTTTGCGATTACTCGTTGGTTGATTTAACCAGTGGGCGATCGGTCGCAATCCCGGACGACGTTCGCAAAAAATACAGCATTTGAACTTATGAATATCTCCTTACGACGACTCATTCTTTCACTCCTAGGGGTGACTTTGCTCGGCTTACTTCTGGCTGGTTGCGGCGGTCAATCCCCCTCGGCCAAAGGTAACATCCTGCATATGGCCAATGGCACTGAGCCGGCGGATCTCGATCCCCAAACGGTGACCGGTCGGCCGGAGAGCACGATATTGCGCACGTTAATTCAGGGATTAGTGAGGGATGATCCGAAGGGTGTGGCGCCCTTGCCGGGGCAGGCGGAATCGTGGGATGTCTCGGAGGACGGCAAGACTTACACGTTCCGTCTGCGCCCCGACGCGAAGTGGTCCAATGGGGACACGGTTACCGCTCAGGACTTTGTGGGCTCGTGGAAACGCATGCTCACGCCGTCACTGGGTTCGGAATACTCCTACCAACTTTACATTGTCGAAGGGGCTGAGGCCTACAATAAGGGCGAAACAACCGATTTCAACACGGTCGGCTTTCGCACCATCGATGAGCGCACCCTGACCGTGCAGTTGCGTAATCCAACGGCCTACTTCTTGAACCTGTTGTTGCACCAGAGTTGGTTCCCCGTGCACCTGCCGACCGTCGAAAAATTTGGTGGCCTCGAGAAGAAAGGCTCCCGCTGGACGCGTGCCGAGAATTACGTGGGCAACGGTCCGTTCATTCTGGCCGAGTGGAATCCGAATCAGCACATCGATGTCGTGCGGAGTCCCACCTACTGGGGAGCGGCGGACGTGAAAATTGATGGAGTGCGGTTCTATCCGATTGAGAATACGGACACGGAGGAACGCATGTTTCGCGCGGGCCAGCTAGATGTGACCAACGGCATGCCGTTGAACAAGATCGATGATTATCGGGAAAACCGGCAGGACGTCCTGCGTGTAGCGCCCTATTTGGCCGCCGCCTACTATAAAGTGAATGTCAATCGGCCGCAGTTGAAGGATCCGCGCGTGCGTCGAGCCCTCGCTTTGGCGATTGATCGGGTGGGGCTCACGAAGCAAGTCCTACGCGGAGCGAAGTTCCCCGCCTGGCATTTTTCACCCAAGATGTCCGGCTACGAACCTGCGGATACCTTCAAGGATGACGTGGAGGAGGCCCGGGCATTGCTCGCGGAGGCCATGGCAGATGCGGGGATCGCGGACGTTAAAGATTATCCACAGATCGAGATTCTTTACCCGACTTCGGATTCCGGTCGTATTGTCACGGAGGCCCTCCAGTCGATGTGGACGGCCAACCTAGGAATCGACGTGACGCTCTATAATCAAGAGTGGAAGGTCTATTTGGATTCTACGAATAATCAGGACTACGACGTGGCTTGGAGTGCATGGATCGGCGACTACGTGGACCCGATGAGCTTTCTCGATATGATGGTTACGGATGGCGGCAACAACCGCACGGGGTGGTCAAATACTCGTTACGATCAACTTATCCAGGACGTGCAATCGGTGCGCGATCCCGTCGAACGAGCGGAGTTGTTCTACGACATGGAGCGTATCATCGGTGAGGAGTGCCCTGTCATCCCCCTTTACTTCTATACGAGCGTGAATGCGGTCAGCACCGAGGTGAAAGGCTGGTATGACACGTTGCTAGATATCCACCCCTTGCACGATATCTGGCTCGAACGATCTGAATAAGCGGCTTCTCCATGAGGATTTACCGGTGTTATAGGTGGGTTTCACCTCCTATAGCCCCCTAGGATTGTTGTTGCATTTGGGTTTTTCCCGCTTGTGCTGGCCCTCGTTCGTTAGAAAAGCGTTAGTTAACAGGAACTGGTAGATCGTCGTTTGGGTTAGGCTTAGGTGATGATTTGAAACCCGATGGTCGGGAACGGACTGCAGGCAGACGAGTATCGACGAAAATCATCAACATTATGAGTAATTCCAAACTCTACGTAGGAAACATGTCCTTTAAAACTTCCGAAGACGAGCTGCGCGACGCGTTTGCCGAATTCGGTGACGTCACTGACGTTTTTGTCGCCATGGACAAGATGACCGGCCGCCCACGCGGTTTCGCGTTCGTCACCATGGACACAGACGAGAATGCAGCTAAGGCAGCTGAAGCCCTCAATGGCCGTGACTTCGGTGGTCGCGCATTGACCGTTAACGAAGCTCGTCCGAAAGAAGATCGTCCTAGCGGCGGTGGATTCGGCGGCGGCGGCGGATACGGTGGCGGCGGTCGTGGCGGAGATCGTCGTGGCGGTGGCGGCGGTGATCGTCGTGGCGGCGGTGGCGGTGGCTACGGCGGTGGCGGCGGACGCGATCGCTACTAAGCTATCTGACGGGTTAAACCCCTTCTTTTTCAAAACGGAGTCCCCTCGGACTCCGTTTTTTTGTGCCCAGTCGCGGAGGAGCGGAATGAAACCAATGGTAAATCGAGCTTTCGCCCCGGGGATTAAATGATCTAACCTCCGGTCATGCGCCGTTTCTTTCTGTTGTTGATTGTTTCAACCTTACTGTTTCCCGCCCTGGCTTCGGCCCAGCGGGAGAAGTTGCCTCCACGTGATTTGATCCAAGTGGAGCAGAAGTGGCCCAATGCGGTTCGCACGTCCACGGGTCTCTGGGTTCAAACCCTGCGCGAAGGCACCGGGGCGTTGCCTAAACGGGGCGACACTGTAGCCGTGCTCTACAAAGGCAGCTTGCTCGATGGCACTCAATTCGATGCTGCCGAAGACCGCGACGAACCGTTCACATTCCAACTCGACCGCGGTAAAGTTATTCTTGGTTGGGAGTATGGCATGCTCATGATGCGCGAAGGTGAGATACGACTCATCATCGTTCCCTTCGAAATGGGATACGGCACGCGCGGACGCGCTCCAGATATCCCTCGCATGGCGACGCTCATTTTCGAGGTCGAGATGCTGAAAGTCACTCCGCGCGATTAAGTTGCCGAGCGCGATGCACCCGCATCGTGCCATACCCGTAGCAGACCAGGCCGATCCAGATTAGCGTGAATCCAAACACGCGCACGCCGCTGAAGGATTCCTGAAAGATCAACCATCCCATCAGAAACTGAAAGATGGGCGTGACATACTGGAGTAGGCCGAGAGTGGTATAGGTCAGCCGCTGGGTTCCGTAAGCGAACAATATCAAGGGTATCATGGTCATCACGCCCGTGCCGGCGATGGTCAGATCGATTTGGCGTGAGATGTCGCCAAACGCGCCGCCCCCGAGGACGTGCACCCCGACTAAGTAGGCGAGGGCAACGGGCGCGACGTAGCTCATTTCGAGCGCCAACCCGTTGATCGCGCTCGCATTCGACTGTTTCCGGCCCACGGCGTAAGTGGACCAACTCGCCGCGATCCCGAGCGAAACCCACGGTGGATTGTTGATCTGGGTAAAAAGAGCGGCCACGCCCAATCCCGCCAAAACTAAGGCAAATTTTTGCAAACGATCCAGTCGCTCCTTAAAAATCAGGCGTCCCAGCGCCGCGTTGACCAACGGCACTAGAAAGTAGCCCAGACTGGCTTCGATCATCTGATCGTGCAGCAGCGCCCAGACGAAACAGCACCAGTTGATCGATACCATTAGTCCTCCGCGCAGATGGGCGCGACGATTCGCGGGAACTTGCCACGTCGTCTTGAGGGCACCGAGTTGGCCCCGCATGGTCTGAAATCCGAGCACTACCAGAAGAGTCCACAGCACGCGATGAGCCATGAGCTCCACCACGGGAATGTCCTCGAGCATCTTCCAATAGATCGGCAAAGTCCCCCAGAGCAGGTAGGCAGTAAACGCCGCGCCCGCGCCGCGCCGGGCGGTGGACAAGTCATTGGAAGCAGGAGATTTCAGAGTGTTCACGATTTGGTTGTCCTAACGGTCCGTCAATGGCCGGGGTCAACGCCGCACGTTAAGTTGACCCGTTTGCAAAAAAAGGAATCGTAACCAGCCCAGCCGTTGGTGAAATTCAGGTCATGAGTGACGAGTAAGATCCTCCTGCTTTGAGTCTTCGCCCCCGTATAAAGCCGGCGGATGATGATGCGGCGGCTGGTTCCAGCTCCACCGATGCGGAGCGGCCGAAACTGTCACTCAAGCCGAAAGCCAAGCCGGCTGAGCCGGCCAGCCTTCCCGCTGATACTGGAGACCAGGAAGCCCCCGTCCTGTCTCTGAAACCAAAATTGGCCGAACCAGAGGTAAAATCGGCGGAAGCGCCAGCCCCAGAAACTGCTGCCCCCGAGGCGGTAGCATCGCGCGCCAAACCCAAATTTTCCATTAGTCTCGAAGGGGATGAGGCGAAAGAGCCTACCACCGAGTCCACGCCGAAGCTCAAGCCCAAGCTTTCGCTCGGAACCGATTCGGCGACCATTCCTTCGGCCGAAGAGAAACTGGCATCCGTTCCCGAGCCTCCCGTTACGGTTCCACCCGCTCCCGAAGCTGCCGAGGAGCAGCCACCTGTGGCCGAACACCGCGATGAAACTAATCCCGCCCTGGATCCCGCAGTTCGGGAGGCTCTTCAAAAGGTCAAAACTGAAAAGCCCAAGCTGAAGCTTAGTATCAGTAAGCCGGTAGAGGCCGTTGCTCCCGAGGAAACTCCAGAGGAACCGGCTGAGCCTGCCCCCAAAATCGATCTCCCGCCGCCTCCGGGGTATTGAGAAAAATACCGATTTGCCTCCGCCTGTTCCAGTAGTGACCAATGAAGGGGGTGAATCAGCGACCGCTCCTCCCATCCCGATGCCGGTGGATGAAGAGGATGACGAAGAGGATGATGACTCTGAGGCACCGGCGCGGAAACGCCTGCGGCCGGAACAGCGCCCAATTTTCAAACCAGTGGTGGTCATCATCGGTATTGTGCTGATCGGAGCGATCGGGGCCGGTGGCTATATGGTTTATAAAATCATGTTTGGTGCGCCGGATGTTTTCATCGAACTCACGCCTCGTCCACCACCCGCCGTTGTGACACCTGCTGAACCAGTCGCTGAGCCGGCTGGTCCCCGCTCAACTGCGGGTAAACTCATTCAAAAAGCACAGGACGCTGCGGCTTCACACGAAGAAGTGGCCGATGCAGTCAACACCGCCTTAGGTGATCAAGAGGCGCCGGCGGAGGTGCCAGTGACTGATACTCCCGAAGTCACGGTCGATACCGCACCAGCAACTCCGGTCCCACCGACCGCAGCTTTGCCATCGCAAGACGTCCAAGTCTGGGTAAGTAGCGCGGTCATCAGCGGGGTGCGCGAAGGCAGTAGACCTCGAGCCTTCATCAACAGTATTTTGGTCGAACAGGGAGACTCGGTTAATGCTCAGTTCGGCATTACTTTTGACCGCGTTGATGCCGAGCGGAACTTGGTGATATTTAAAGACCGGACGGGCGCTGTCGTCGGGAAACGTTATTGAGCCTTCCCTCGCATTTAGCGGGCGGCTCGTCGGTAAAATGTTTAGGCTGCCGCGCGGAGAATGGCTTCGATGCGTTCGGGAGTGAGGTCACCCCGTTCACCGATCGCACCCATACCACGACCCGCCAGACGAGCTGCGATCACCGGTGCTACATCGGCCGTCAGTTCGTAGTCCTGCAGACGAGTGGGAATACCCAGTGATTCATAGAATTCCCGGGTGTGTTGGATCGCCGCGGAAATACGAGCTTCGTCATCTCCCTCGGTGATCTGCCAAACGCGTTCGGCGTATTGCAGAAGTTTTTCGCGTTTAGTGACCCGCTGGGCATCGAGTAAATTGGGCATAACAATCGCCAAGGTGCGGGCGTGATCGATCCCATGAAGCGCCGTGAGTTCGTGACCGATCATGTGGCTCGACCAGTCGTGAGGAACGCCTGTGCCCACGATGCCTTGCAGCGCACAAGTCGCGGCCCACACGAGATTGGCGCGGGCGTCGTAGTCGTTGGGATCAGCTAGAGTTTTGGGGCCGATCTCGATCAAAACACGGCAGATTGACTCGGCAAATTCGTCCTGCACCGCTGCGTTAGTCGGGTAGGTAAGGTATTGTTCGATCACGTGGCAGAACGCATCGCCGATCCCGTTGGCCACTTGGCGAGGGGGGAGCGAAAATGTGGCCTCAGGATCGAGCACGGAAAATTTCGGAAACACGAACGGACTCATGAACGGCAACTTCAGGCTCATCGCCCGACGGCTGATCACCGAAGCCGAGTTGGCTTCGGAGCCGGTGGCGGGGAGCGTCAGCACCGTGCCGAGAGGCAGGGCAGAGGTGATGGAACTGCCGAAGTCTTCGACCAAGGACCAAGGATCGCCGTCGTAGGGCACCGCGGCGCAAACGAACTTCGCGCCGTCGAGCACCGAACCGCCGCCTACCGCGAGCACCCAATCAATGTGCTCGGTTCGGCAAATCTTAACCGCCGGCATCAGCGTATCGTAGTCGGGGTTGGCCTCGACGCCCCAGTGCTCGTGAACCGTGCGTTCGCCGAGGGCGGTTTTTACCTGGTCGTAGACGCCATTGGCCTTGATTGAACCACCGCCCGCGAGGAGTAGGACCCTAGCGTCGACGGGGATCTCCGAGCTGATCTTTTCGATTTGGCCACGGCCAAAGTGGATCCGGGTTGGGTTGTGAAAGGTAAAGTTCTCCATGGGTAGAGAAACCGTAGCGCAAACCCATATCCCGGCAAGCGGCACCCCGCTAAATGATGCCCCCAACCGTTCCTCTCTTTCCCTATTCAGCACCCCAATTCCGCTCGTTACCCCGTGGAACTTTAACCATATTGGTTAAAGTTGAAATATCATGGTTCGGTTAACGGAGCGATCCCCGAGGAGTACTTTAACCAATATGGTTAAAGTGGGGGTTCTGTGGATCGGTTGTGATCTTTCGGTTTGCGAGTCCGGAGAGGGAGCGTTGGGTGGTGAGCATGTTTAAAGCCACCTCCGTCAAAGCTGCCCTCGGCGCGACCGAATCCACCGACACCATTCTCGTTAATGGTTGGGTGCGGACGCGTCGTGATGCCAAAGCATTTTCCTTCATTGAAATCAACGATGGCTCCTGCCTGAAAAACCTCCAGGTGATCGCGGATGCCGAGTTGCCAAACTATGTGGATACGGTGCAGCAAATCACCACGGGTGCGGCGGTTTCCGTGAAGGGTGAATTGGTGGCATCAAAGGGAGGGGGGCAGTCCTGGGAAGTGAAGGCCACCGAGGTCACTTTGGTCGGGGCCGCCGATGCCAGTTACCCGCTGCAAAAGAAAGGGCACTCGATGGAGTTTTTGCGGGAAATTGCTCACCTGCGGCCGCGGGCAAATTTGTTTGGCGCGGTGTTCCGGGTGCGCAGTCGTTTGTCCTTCGCAGTGCATCAATTTTATCAGGATCGTGGATTTGTTCACGTGCACACCCCTATCGTGACGGCGAGCGACTGCGAAGGAGCGGGCGAGCTGTTCCGCGTTTCCACCCTCGATCCAGCTAACCCGCCGAAGACCGAAGACGGCGCAATTGACTACGGGCAGGATTTCTTCGCGCGTCCGACTTACTTGACCGTCTCCGGTCAACTTGAAGCTGAGGTCTTCGCCTGTGCGTTGGGCAACGTCTACACGTTTGGACCGACATTTCGGGCCGAGAACTCCAACACCTCCCGTCATGCGAGTGAGTTTTGGATGATCGAGCCAGAGATGGCGTTCACCGATCTGCAGGGGAACATGGACCTCGCGGAGGAGTTCGTGAAATACCTCATCGCCGATGTCTTGGAGCACTGTACGGACGACCTCGCGATCTTCGGTAAGTTTGTGGATAAATGCCTACTTGAGCGGCTCAAGTTCGTGCTGGAGCGTCCGTTTCAGCGCGTGAGCTACACCGAGGCAATGGACATCATACTGGCGAGTGGTCGCGAGTGGGAGACCTCGGTCAAGTGGGGCGAAAATCTCCAATCCGAGCACGAACGCTTTCTCGCCGAGGAACACTTCAAGTGTCCGGTGACCGTCTACAATTACCCGAAAGAAATTAAGCCTTTCTACATGCGCTTAAATGATGACGATAAAACCGTCACTGCGATGGATGTGCTCGTGCCGGGAATCGGCGAGATCGTGGGTGGAAGCCAACGTGAAGAGCGCCTTGATGTGCTCGAAGCCAACATGGATCGCCACGGACTGAACAAAGAAGAATACAAGTGGTATCTCGATCTCCGCCGCTACGGTAGTGTGCCGCATTCGGGTTTCGGTCTGGGCTTTGAGCGCATGCTCATGTTCGTTACCGGCATGGCCAACATCCGTGACGTGATTCCCTTCGCCCGCACTCCAGGTAACGCCGAGTTCTAGCGGAACTCGAAATCCTGTTGGATCATGACGTAAGTAGGTTTGCCGTTTTTGCGCGGGGGCGTGAAACGGGTTTTCAGTAACGTTAGCGCGGCGCTGATCGCAACGTCGTTGCTGTCGCTTTCGATGGCGCGGGGAAACCGGGCTCGCCCGTTGGGGCCAATGTAGAATTCGACCAAACATTTCCCTTGGGTCTTCACGCCTTCTTGTGAGCTGTAAATGCGGCGGGGGGCGAGCAGCTGGGTGAGGGGACTGTCGAGGTCTGCTTTATCGCTGATATCGTAAAAGTAGCTACTCGCTGAATTGGCGTATATCCGCCGGCGGGCGGCATCGGCGGGGGTGTCGCCAAATGGGGACATGCTGGCCCCGCTGCGCCACGCGCGTTGCTCAGCATCGTAAAATGAGACACGAATTTTGGCGCGCTTCCGGAAGGGTCGGCCGTCTTTGGTGGCAGGAATGAGGGTCACGGATTGCAATACTTCGTGAGCAGCTGGCAGCAGTTCGCGGTGATTGGATTTGATGGGCATGGCGTCGAACAGCGTGCCGTCGGCCCCGAGATCGATTCTGAAATCAACGTAAGGCTTATCAATATGCAGCGAACGCAGACTCGAGGGGATCAGAGCCTCCAAGGTTCCTTGAACTTGGATATTGGTATCTTGGGCCATCGCTGAAGCGCACATTAGAACCGCACCCACGCTCGCGAGTAACAAGGAGCTCGAGCGAGATTGGATTGTTCGTTTGGGATGAAACCGAGTCATGACGTAATCGTGTCACAAGGGAGGTGAATAGGCGAGCTCAGGGTATCGGTGGATGTTCTGAAGCACAAAAAACCCCTTCCTACTCCTCATCGTAGGTTATCCGGCAGAAGATGCCCAAGTTCCCAACAACACCCGCAAGCCGCTCGAAGAAATCGCGACGTTTGTTTGAGGGAATAGAAATATGGGCCCAAGTATCTGATTGATATGAAACGAATCCTTTTCTCTCTCTTATTCGCCAGCTTGTTGGTGATTCCGGTTTGGGCCGAAACCGATGAGCAGTTTGAGGCGCGACTGGTCGAGGCGACGGACTCGTCGACGCCGACAGTGGTGCATATTTGGGCGTCGTGGTGTCACAATTGTATTGTCGAATTTCAAGACGGCGGGTGGCCCACCTTCATAAAAGAAAATCCGGGGATTAAGTTTATCTTTATCTCTACTTGGGGCAGCGATAAGGACGACGTAGGGCTGCTAGGGCGTAATGGCATCAATACCAAGGATTTGCCTAATCTGGAAATCTGGCGCCACCCCAATGAGTCTAGCCGAGAGGGGAAGCGCGCGAGCTCATTGCTCGGGGTGCGTTTCACTTGGATGCCGACGACGTGGGTGGTGCGCGATACGCGGATGCGTTATGCAATCAATTACGGTGAGGTGCGTTTTGATATGCTCGAACAGATGATCAAGGACAGCCAATCGGGGCAGTGGTAGCGGGCGGACCACTAGGTCATCGACTTGGTTTTGACAGAGCCATCAGCCGCCGGGATTGGGGTTGAGGAGTTGCGTTTTCATTTCTGTCGGAAGGTCACTGTTTTGGATCCAGATCCGGGCGGTGGCGGGATCGGTTTGTAACCAGTTATGCGCGATTTGTTGCTCGGTGTTGCGGCGCTGTCGGGGCTCATTGATCAAATCTAGCCGATCCACCGCGGATGGCATGTCATGCTGCATCAAATTGTTGATTAAGCTCTGGGCGGCGCGATCACGCGTGGAGTTGGCGGGCAGAGAGGAGACCCAACGGGTAGCGGCTTCGGGGGCCATTCTCGCCCAATTTCCGGCAAGATTGCTAAAGCTGTTTTCCATCCCCTCGGTGCTGGGTTGGGTCTGGAGCCACTTCGATGCGGCGACGGGGTCTGTGTTGGCCCATTGGCTGAGGAGATTTTGGCTCGCCGATTGGCGGGTCTGGGAATCCGAAATGGTGTTAACGTAGGCGGCGGCTTAAGCCGATGCGTTATCCCGCGAGACAGAGTTTGGAAGCTTGCGAAGCGATCGCCCGGCTCCACCAGATCTCGCCGGAGCGAGCTGTTTATTTACAGCAATCACCCGAAGCGATTGATGCCGGAGTATTTCACAATGATGTGATTTCTGTCGGTCACGTGAATGTGCTGATGTATCACGAACTGGCGTTCGCGGAAGGGGAGCGAGCGATTGAGAAAATCAAACAATCGTGCGACCACGACCTCGCGGTGATTCAGGTGCGAGTGGAAGAGGTGCCGCTTAATTTGGCCGTCCGGACTTATCTCTTCAATAGTCAGATCGTGACCTTGCCCGATGGCAAAATGATGCTGATTGCCCCTCAAGAGTGTGCCGAGATGGTCGCTACTGCGCAGTGGGTGGAACGACTGATTGCCGCCACCGACAATCCAATCGCTGCGGTAAAATACCTCAATCTACGTGAAAGCATGCGTAATGGGGGTGGCCCGGCTTGTTTGCGACAACGGGTTACACTTAACGAAAAGGAACGAGAAGCGGTACGCGGTAACGTGATGCTGGATAATGAACTATCCGTAAAACTGGAGGACTGGGTGAAGCGTCATAACCGCGAACGGTTGGAGTTTGCTGATCTGGCTGATCCCCAACTTTTAGTCGAATGCCGCACGGCGTTGGCGGAGTTGACGTCATTATTGCGCTTGGGCGCGCTTTATCCGTTTCAGCGATAGATTCGCTGCCCTTGCATTTTGGGAAAGGGCAGGCAAGGTGACCGTTCTGTTCTTTGATTGAGTGAGATACTCAATCGGAACGCGACCTGTAGATGGCTATGGGGGTGTTCTGGATTCGACTCTTGGTTGGATTGTCTCGCTGCCGGTCGAGTATGAAGGTTGCTCGTTAAAACTCCTTCAAAAAAACATAAATGGCACCTACGAAGAAATGCCCCTCGCTGCTTAATTAACGCAGTGACGATCGCCCAGTGACACCTGATAGCTGACGTGATCGCCGACTTCAGGCATAACGCATTCTGCGACCCGCGGAGTTTGCGTCGTATCTTCGACCCGGGGGTTAGGAGTAGGTTTGGCCGGGTTCATCGCCTGCCGACTCCGAGATTAAATTGAACCTATGCCGGTAGATGCGTTGCGAGAATGCTGAGAGGACGCGGGTTCGATTCCCGCCACCTCCACCATCCTTAAGTTACTTATCTAAAGTAATTTAATGTGATTTTGGACTAGGCCAATGGGCCACACGTGACTGATTCGTGCCAAATATGGCTTGAAATATGATCTTATTCTTGGGCCGAGGCCTTGAACACGGCGGCATCCACGACGGACCAGAGATGGATGATCCAGCCTAGCAAGATCCACCACAAGACAAAGGCGGCGGCGAACATGAAGATGGCTTTAATCCAGCTGCCTTGGAGCAGTTGTCCCAAACCCGGGATGAAAAAGCTGCAGAGGGCAGCAATGATGTTGGCGGTGGTACCTTTTCCAGACATGTTCGAGTTCGTTTTTGTAGCAGGTGACTAAGAAAAATTTTTAGGGTCCTGAATAAACGCTTGTCAAACATTCTTCAGTCTCATTTCTGCGCACCTCCTTTGAGTTCCCGAGTAAGCGTTAGGGAATAATCAGTGTCCTGCTGAATGGAGTAGCCATTGCTCGGGGTTACGAAAACTGAGCCATTGAGAGAGTTGATAGGGGACCCTTGCAATAGCCCCAACGAGTCTGGTCACGCGGGATCTAAGCCCATTCCCAGTCCATCCTAGGCCCACGGTATCAACTGATCCACTACGACCGTTATTTTAGCGGTGACCAAGACGTGTAGTGAGGTCCTAATTATTCTCACACCGATGCAAACCGCACCTCGAGAACTCACATCCAAGCAGCAGGCATTCGCTGATGCGTTACTCGAAGGCTTGGCTTCAAGTAAGGCTTACCGTCGTGCCTACCCAGCCAAGGGTAGCCCTAAGGTAGTTTCCGTAAAAGCAGCAGAACTCAAACGTCACCCAGGCATCCAAGCCTACATGCAGCAGCAGCAGGCCACGCTGGATCGCACCAAGCGGCTCACCCGTCAGCGCAAGAGGCAAAAGCTCTGCGACATCGTCATGGACCCCAACAGCAGCACCTCCGACGTCATCAAGGCCATGCATGCAGATAATCGGATGTGCGGGGATGACAGGGCGGAACCAGTTCCGTCGTTTGGATTGTCCGACCTGCTGACTATGGTCAGGCAGCGATCAGAGCAACGGGTGCAGCAGAGCTGAACCACAACAGGCCCGCAGGAGGTCCCCGTGGCGAAAATTAGCCACTTTGTAGGTCAACCCATACCGACGTATCAACTGATCGACTACGGCCATTATTTTGGCGATGACCAGTTCACCCGTCAGTCTTTCTATCCTTTATCTCTTGTCGGTGTAACTCCGGTGTCCACGGAATCGAACAACGACCGCTTTGTGGACGGTTCTCCACAGTGTGACTAGGCTTTTTTGGGAAGACTTGTTTTGCTTTCTCGCGGGCAAGTTTGCGGTGCTATTCCAGCTTCACGTCAACCTCGCACTCAATGTCTTCGGGTCCGGCATCCATTTTTTTAACCGGATTCAGGGTCGCATGTTGATTTATCGCAGCCTGGTCTGGCTTATGTGATTTCGTGGTGTCCCCCTTCGGTGTAATCCAGAGGTCACGAATTTCACCACCAGAGAGCCTCACACGGACTTCCGTCGGTAATGAGGAAGCGGGGCGCTTCGCTCTTTCTGCTTCGATACGAGCATCTATCTCATTTCGGAGATTCGCCCGCTTGGACTCGATACGCTTGTCTTTGAGGACGTAAAAGCCCCAGAAAATCACGCCTCCAACTATGAGAGCTAATAGACGGGTTCCCTCATATGATTCAGGATCCAAATTGTGTTGTGCTGCCAAAACTCCAGAAAGCATTTCTGTCCGATCGTCGTGTTTGGGCTAAGCGCCATTACTCGGCATTCCTAACCTCCAGCGCTGCAAAATACGTCATGTGCATAGCTTCATGTCTTCAGTTTGTCTGATGGAGCCTTTCATCATCAATCAGGTTCAGGCCAACCAAACCGAGGAAGCGTTGGGTGGCCAGCACCATGTGCCCGTATCGACATCACCATCGAGATTCTTCTGCTCTTCTGAATCTTCCCGGATCGTTGAACAACTCCGTGTTCCTCGTGTGTTTCAGGAAAGTCTGTTTCAGTGCTTCAGTAGTTTCCAGATCTCCATCAACCAAATCATTGTTCAGTAATTTGATTTCAAGCTCAGCATGCTCGAACCGATACGATGCAACCTCAAAGATGTTCTTTGCGTCCTTCGGAATATGGCCTTCATTGGTTCCGATGGCCTCAATTTGGACACATGACACCCCTCCGATTTTGATGGGATAGCACCTGTAATACGTCTCGTCCGCGCCACCAATGGGATAATGGATTAAGTATTCAGTGTCTGAGTATCTTAGGATCAACATCCGTTCATCTTCTGCGGCCACCGCTCCTTCGTCTGGAATTGCCACCCACAGACCAAGCAATGCTGGATCGACTGCGCTGTTGTGCTCCTTCGTCAACGGGACCTCATAATCACAACCGGTGAACAGCAAAACCGCTACGGCCAAAAACGTCATCATACACTTCATTTTAATATATTCTTTCTCGTTAAAGCTAAGAACAGATACACAGGGTTGAATTTCTTTCTAAGATTTGATGGTGCCATCGAATCGAAACTTATACAATTTGACGCAGAAGGGAAGAACCCTTCTGGAAGTGAATCGTACCCGAGAATTTCACTTTGTTGAAATATCAAACCGGGTCGCTCCGTTTCACCTTGGAGCGGGGTTACGAGAACTGAGATATTGAGAGAGACCTACTGTCAGCCTTCCTTGCGTCCAGCGCTTCCCAGATTCCTTTGCTCCGTTTTTGAGCTATCGCGATTTACTCTTTGGTCATTTTTAGGTCACTAATTTTTTGGTCTTATCGATCATTGTATCGAGAGCACCAACCATATTCGCCCATGCATCACCTTCGGTGGTATCTTCCGGTATACCCGATCGTCCCAACGCCAATACCGATAGACACCGAACATTTCGCCAAATGCAAAAATAGGCTTTCTTTGGACCGTCAGTTTAATTATCAAAGAAGAGTCTCGGTCCGTAGGAGTCTTACGATTTCCATAATCCAAGCTGCCAAACCCATGAAGATACCACAAAAATATTTAGCAATATTCCTAATCGGCCTCGCTGCATTCCTAGCAGGTTGTGCAACTGTATACGAACTGTCTCTTATACACATCTCCGAGCCCACGAGACCTCTCTACATC
>OJGW01000057.1_pt1 | contig 27626 bp, 20 predicted proteins | sample 1594511 | NCBI WGS metagenome assembly OJGW01 (sample SAMN05416844, study PRJEB24817) | seawater metagenome | isolation source: Sea water | place: Canada:Atlantic | collected 2013-07
GATGTAGAGAGGTCTCGTGGGCTCGGAGATGTGTATAAGAGACAGCTTATAAGCTTATCGTAAGAAGAGTTTCTGAACTGAAATTTTTTTTCAAATTTAGGTTCTTCCCAGAATACACCGCTTTTAATTCTTAATGCAAACTGTTCGTTAAAAATCTCATGAGTTCTGCCTGTAGTTTTAAGGTGATTAATTAAATACTCTGGCTTATAGTTCTTATCTAAATGAGTAGTACAATCCAATATTTTAATTTCGGTTTTGTAAAAGATACAAGCCAAAGGGACTTCACCACTTGTCCACAGTTTTTTCTGTATCTCAGATAATACAATCTCACTCTCTAAATCTTCATCGGTTAAATCATATATATAGACCTGAGGTTTATAGATACCATTTAATTGTTTTCTAAGAAAAACAGCAGAAGCTTCAAATTCTTTTGCTTTTTCTACATGGAACCTTACTTCTGGATCAGACAGGTTAATTTGATCAGTAAAAAAAAGAAATTCTTGGTTTTTGTTAAAACCAAGCTTAGACAAGCCTTTTTTAAAATGCGTATTTAAACCTTTAAGTTTATTCATGCAAATATTTGAGTACTATTACCCTAAATAATTAAGGGATTGATAATTAACTATTTGTACTTGTCTTGTGAAAAAAATATTTATTATCAAAATACAATTTTAAATAAGAAGAGTATAAAAAAATAAGTATATGTGCAATTTGTGTTATTCTTACCTTTCTGTGGCAAGAATTTCAATCTCCTGCATCAACCTATCTGTCTCTATAAGGGCGACGATTATTTTTTGGTAGTGTCGGATTTCGTCTATGGAAAGTTCACGGTCTCGGCGATCTTTGAGCCATTTTTCGGCGGGTTGATAACCTCCGATGTAGAACTCCCAGGCTTTTTTTGGCACATTGCCGAAATACTGCTCTTCGTTAATCCACACTTTGCCGGTGGTTTCATCATCGTCTTCAGGAATAAAACCGGGATCGGTCTTGGTAAGCCGGTTGGAAATTTCATTGCTTCCTGCAATGGGATAGGTGGTTATAAATTCTTCTACCACTGGATGCTCCAATAAGTGAATTTGGCGCAGCTCTCCACCAAGTTCTACGAGTTGCCAGAAAAGCTCGGGATCTTCAGGGTAAGGTACTCTTGGAAAATCGATCTTTAGAAACTCTTTGTATTTCTCCCGGTAGCTTGGGGAGTGTAATACCGCATAGATGTAATCGAGTAGATCAATGGGAGCAAACGTGCCTTCGGTTTCTACTTTTTCCGGAGTGAATTTTAGTCCAAGCTTTTCCGAAATTTCTTTGACAATCTTCTTATCTAAATTCGGGGTACGTTCTGGTTTACCATCAAGGGTTTGTTGGGTGGAGTTATCAGGATAAGAATACAACGAAAATAAATAGCTTCTGTCATAAGCAGTTAAAACCTTATGTGTTATCAATTTACTTGTGACAAGAATCCCAAAATCTTCTTTAGTTTGACGAGACGATATTAAAGCTACATTCTCCTTAATAATGTTCGAACTGGTTTCATGCCTTGGATATGCCATAAAGCCTTTGCTATTACCTGTGTAATAGGTTCTTCGGAAATCAAATGGGCGATATTGTAGTCCTTCAAATTCTCCTTTGTTCTCAAGTACGTCTTCTTTGGCAAAAGAGACCTTCCAATCTCTTCCATCTTTTTTTGGAGTGTATTCATTTCTGAAAGTGTCTTCGTCAAGATTTTTCAATGCTTTGACTACGTCTTTAATTTCATTATCTGAAAATTGTATGCAAACTTCATCTCGCTCTGTAGTAATACCAGTCGAGCTATTTACGAATAATGATTCAATTGAAAATCCTTTGCGGAATTCTTCTTGTAAATTGTAGTCTCTTGGAATGAAAAAATTCTCAGGGCTTCTTACCTCAATTTCGTTCCAATCAATGTCTTTTAGATGAGTAGTACTTAATAAATGATATTTTTTATTTCTGTCCCCATACAAATCTAAATGTTTAATCGACCCCTTAAATTTAGCTCCAGTTTTTATAAAAATGTTTATTGAAACGCCCTGCTGAATATCAAAAACGTTTACGTCTTTACTTCCATCTGGAGCTTTTTCTTTGCGATTTGAATTCCCGTGCAAATCAATAATGTAAATCTTGTCAAATGAGTCCGTTAAAGTAGATCTCATCTCTCTGTGTATCAGTCCATCCAGAAAACTATTGTTTGATATGTAAGCAAGTAGCCCTTCACCATTCTTATCAATGAGATGCTGCCCAAATCTTATAAATTTTAGATAGTCGTCTGATAGCGGTTGAATATTTATTTCATTAAGGTTGCGCTTATAATCCTTCATTAATTTCTCAATCCACTTTCCTTTGTTTGTACTACTGACTGAGTAAGGTGGATTACCCAATACAACCATCACTGGCGTATCGCGCTTAATATGATTGGCTTCATTGGCCTCTTCACTCAACCAACCGGCAAAAAGGGTTCCGGTATCAGGATGGTGTTCTTCCAGAGAATTGGTAAGATACACGCGAAAGCGTTCACTTCCGCTCGGTTCCACTCCGGTTTCCCGCAATAGTAAATCCAGTTTGAGGTGCGCCATGGCATAACTGGCCATCAAAATTTCAAATCCGTTCAGACGGGGAATCAGGTGTTCTTCCACGTAGGTGGCCCAGATGCCTTGTTGTCCTTCAAACCTGGAATGAATCTGTTTGATCACTTCGGCCAAAAAGGTTCCGGTTCCAGTGGCCGGGTCCAAAATCTGCACTTTATGCACTTCTCGCTCTTCCCCCACCATTCCGCCCTTGTGACGTTTGTCGTGGGTGGGAACTTTTACCTTCACTTTGGTCTTAGAGGTATCAGCCAAGCCGTCTTTTAGCCCAAAATCGTCTTTCAAAATGTCATCGACGGCCCGAACTATAAAGTTCACGACCGGTTCAGGTGTGTACCAAACCCCGCGGCTTTTCCGAAGTTTGGGATCATATTCAGCCAGGAACGTTTCATAAAAATGAATGATGGGATCTTGTTGCTGAGTAGCTTTGCCAAAATTCTTGAGAAGGCCATCAACATCAGTAGCTCTAAAAATATCAGCTAATCCATCTACCACCCATACAATACGATCATCCAAATCATAACCAGCTATGTATTGGAAAAGCTTACGAAGAAAGGGATTGGTTTTCGGAATCAGCGCAGCTGCCTCATGGCGATCAAAGGTATCCAAAGTCGAATCGTGTAAACGAGCTGCAAACATACCATAAGCAATCGTCTGTGCATAGATATCTGCAAATTCCTTAGCGCTGATATCGTGAATCAAGACGTTCTGAAATGCGGTCAATTGTTCCCGCAGGGTATTGTTAGCCGTCTCGTTTACTTTGTTTTTCTGCTTTTCTTCATCGGCATTCAGGGCTTTTTCAATTACATCAGCGAGGATTCGGGCTTTACCGGCCATCATCTTCGACAGCTTATTGGCACTGCGGATGGTTTGCCCCACATGCGTCCCAAAATCTTTGATGATGTTTTCGAACTCATTGTAGTTCTCAGTTAACCCTACAATACTGCCGTCTTTGATTTCAGCAATAGAAACGGAGGTCAGGAATTCTCCATCCCGATATACACGGAAATTGAGGTAATCAGTAAAAATCAGATTTGGAAGACCGGTTTTGTAGCGTTCAAACTGTTCTTTATTCTTCTTCTTTCCCTCAAGATCTGGATCGCCTATGTCTTTGGCTTCAATATATCCGACAGGAATTTTACCTTTAGTGAGGATATAGTCGGGAGCTCCAACATCTGTTCGTGAGGGCTCATTGGTTATAAGTAGATCGGGTAATAGATCACCAAGCAATGATTGTAAATCGCCCCGATAACTGTGTTCCCTAGAAATGCCTGATTTATATCTCAGATTTAACTGATCAACGTATTCCTGAATGGTCATAGATAAACAATTTGGTTGGCGCTTAGGCTAACAAAATCAGGGCTTAAAGACAATGTGATTTCTTCCTACTAAAGAAGTCTATAAGCAACTTTTCCTTTATTCAATATATGATCACGCCTTTGGATACTATAATTTTACTCAATGATTCCGAATTTTTTATAAGTGAGCGCCCTTAGACACGGGTATGTACCTAACTTACTCCCTCATTTAATCATTTGCTTAAACGTTTTATTGACTATATATTTAAGCAATCACTTAAATAAAATCACTATGAGTAAACAATCCTGTATTCGTGATGTAGCCGATCTGAACCAGATCAACCGCTGCATTGATTCTATCCATGCGGTAGAATCATCCATCTTAAAACTCTCGGACATACTAAAGCTGGCCGGCAATGATGTTCGCCTGAAGATTCTGTTCTTGTTGAGCACGGAGGAAGATTTATGTCCGTGCGATTTGAGCGATATTTTAGATATGACCGTACCGGCGGTATCACAACACCTGCGAAAATTGAAAGACGCCGGGCTCTTAGACTCAAGAAGAGAGGGGAAACTCATTTTCTATTCCCTTCAGAAACCCTATGACGACCTTTTGAAACCACTTTTCAACCAAATTGAAAACAATACCATTATGGAGGTATTAGCCGCATGAACAAGCAACAGAAAAATAATTCTGATACCAAATGGCTGGGTGCGGGACTCGGAGTTGCATTTATCGCCTCCCTTTGCTGCATCACTCCGGTGCTGGCTATTCTGGCAGGCACAAGTGGTATCGCCTCTACGTTTTCATTCATGGACCCATTTCGACCTTATTTAATTGGGTTGACTGTTCTTTTACTTGGGTTTGCATGGTACCAAAAACTGAAGCCCTCAAAAGAGATCGACTGCGAATGTGATCCTGAAGAAGCCCGTTTCACCCAGTCTAAATCGTTTCTTGGCATCGTAACCGTTGTGGCGGCACTTTTGTTGGCTTTTCCAAATTACTCTCATTGGTTTTTCTCTGACGCTCAGCCAACTCAAATACAATATGTTTCCGAGGCAGATGTAGAACATGTCATCTTTAATGTGGAGGGCATGACCTGCGCTGGGTGTGAAGCCAGTGTGAAAAATGAGTTGGGTAAACTGGATGGAATTATTGAATCTGAGGTATCCTACGACAGCGGAACGGCTACTATTTCGTATCTGAGAACGAAGCTTACTGAAAAAGAACTCCAGGATGCCATCAATAAGACCGGATTTACAGCCAACCTTCAACAAGAACAAGAAAACGAATAATAGGATGAAAGAACTGGAACTGGACATAGCGGGCATGACATGCGATCATTGCGCCGTGTCTATTGAAAATAATCTATCCAAACTAAACGGAATACAGAAGGCGGATGTAAGCTACCCCAACGGAACGGCTACGGTATCATTTGATGAATCCATCCTTGATAAAGCATCGGTGATTGAAGCGGTAAATCAGACAGGAAAGTATCAGGTAGTTGGCGAATCAGGAAAAGATCAAACTGGTGAAAACCATTACTCGTTGATTATTATCGGGGGCGGTTCGGCTGCTTTTGCTGCCGCTATCCGAGCCAGTGAATTGGGGGGAACTGCGCTTATTATTAATAAAGGTCTGCCAACAGGTGGAACGTGCGTAAATGTGGGGTGCGTGCCATCCAAAACGCTGATCCGAACCGCAGAAGCCTTTCACAACGCTTCTCATCCGAGGTTTGAAGGTATAGAAACCACGGCAACCATCAGTGATTTTAAAAAAGTGATTGAGCAAAAACGGGAGATGGTTCGGGACCTACGACAGGAAAAGTATGTGAATGTGATAAAGGATGATCCAAGCATCACCCTTATTGAAGGGTACGGAAAGTTAATTCAAACAAATCAGGTTCAGGTAAATAATTCAACCTACACCGCCGAGAACATTTTAATTGCCACAGGAGCTTCCCCGTTTATACCTGAAATACCCGGACTCAAAGAAGCGGGATATCTGACCAATGAATCGGCCTATGAACTTGAGGAACTTCCGGAAGATCTCGTCATACTTGGCGGTGGATATATTGCTCTTGAAAATGCACAACTCTTTAGTCGACTTGGAAGCAATGTGACTGTATTACAGCGATCAGAACATGTGTTAAGTGACCAACCCGAAGAGCTTGCAACAGCCTTAACGGGATATTTGGAAGAGGAAGGATTAACCATTTTGACGAATACAGACATTCTGGAAGTAACGAAAACAGATAAAAAAAGAAGTATTCGGTTTACGGTAAACGGAGAAGAAAAAGAACTTGAAGCCGATCAGATATTAGTTGCTACCGGCAGGCAGGGAAATACAGGCAATCTGAATCTTAAATCCGCAGGAATTGAGACCAAAGGACGCAATTACATTCCCGTTGATGAAACCATGCGAACCAATACACCCAACATCTTTGCCGCCGGCGATATACTGGGCGAACGGCAGTTCGTGTACACTGCGGCCTATGAAGGAAAAATCGCAGCTGAAAATGCGATGAGAGCCAGTCATGGAAAAGCCGATTTTTCAGTCTTACCGTGGGTTATTTTCACTGATCCACAAGTGGCCGGTGTGGGCATGGATGAACAACAAGCCGAAGAAGAGGGAGTCAACTATCAGGCAACGAAACTTACGCTGGACAATGTACCCAGATCTATTGCCGCAAGAGATACCCGCGGATATATCAAATTAATCCGAAACAAAGACAATGACCGTTTGATTGGAGCCCGTATTTTGGCACCCGAAGGCTCTGAACTATTAATGGAACTGGCTCTGGCTATTCGACACGGGGTTTCCATTCAGTCACTCAAGTCGGAATTTCATCCCTATCTGACCCTTTCTGAAGGAATTAAGCTTGCGGCTCTCACTTTCGACAAAGACGTGAAGAAATTGAGCTGCTGTGCGGTTTGACAGAGTGTTAACAACCATTTGACTCAATCAAAGGTGAAGTTCCTTCATCTAATTACACTTCTATAGTGCTATGGCTGAAGTTGTAAGGTTTCAGAATCTCGTGAATTCTCTTATTCACATCATCCGGATTATAAAGGTTCCTGGCTTCTAATTTATTTAAGAATCCCGACTTATTTTTGAGAAGATTTTCAAAAATAACTGGAAATCCCGATTTGAATTCCTGCAATTTTTGCCGCTGGATTACCCAAAATATCTTGCTGCTGCATATATCGGTAGTTCAAGCGCAGCACGGTTTGAGCAGAAGGCCTGAAGCTCACACCTGGAACAATGGCCCACAAATCATCTGAAATATTTGCTCCTGTTTCTCGAAATGTTCCCACATTCCAGTCCACATATTCCAGCCTGACAGCCAGGTTTAGTACCGCATTCTCAAAACCAGCCAACGGCTGCCTGAAAACCGGCTGCACGATATCCACAAATCCGCCTTGCTGCCGGTCTCCGAATTGCTGCCCGTAAGTTTCCGGAACATCAACCATCACCCAAGCCCATTCGCCGGTTATGTAGGTACTTGTTTTTTCCAGGGAGGTATTAAAATCTATGGCAAAAACATCCAACCGCCTTTCTTCATCCAGAATCAGTCCGTCATCTTCAAAGGTATTGTAAACCCCTCCCATATAAGAAAGGCCAATTTCCCCGATGTTCTGATTTTTCACAGCGAGTTTTCCTGTAATTAAAGGTTGCCCATTGTTGCTTTCTTCAAAACGTTCGAAATTTTCTTTGGCTGCGGGGAGAAAGGTTTTGTTTTCCCTGTTTGCGATAATACTGTTATCAAATCCGTTGGTGAGATAGGCCTCGTAGCCAAAGGCCCAATCGTTAACATATCGCTTTCCGTAGAGGCCAAAACCCACGTTGCTCCAGGTAGCAGGCAGCATTTCGGTCATGGCAATGGGCCGGTCAACAAACTCCCATTTAGGGCCATCATGATTTTGGTTAAAAGCCCCAATAGGATTCATAATAATCCCTCCACGAAAATTAAGCATCGGGAAAAAATTGATATCCAATGCCGCAAACTCAATGGCAATCTCGTTACCACCTTCTTCAAATTCAATTTCTGAAAGAAACTTGACTTTTGGATGAATGGAAGAGCCTACAAAAAGTGTAAACCGAGGAACGCGGAAGGTATGGCCTTCGGTAATCCCGTCTTCTCCTATATATTGGTAATCGGCCTCTATATAGCCACCGACAGAGACAGGCGATGTTCCCGCCTGGAAAAACGGGCGCTCATAAACGGCATCCATGTTCATTGTATCTTCCGCCAATGTATCGCGCGGGGTATCTTTGAACAGGGTACTATCAACCTGTGCGTTGGCGTTGATTGTACTGAATAGAATTAAAAAAAGTAGTATTATTTTTTTCATAAGGGCTAAAAATATTTTTTAAAGATGTACTTATCCCATATCGATTTTTAATACAGTACCTTCAACCTGTACAGGAAAAGTTCGAAGCGGAGCTTCTGCCGGACCATTCTGCACTTCTCCGTTTTGGGTAAATTCACTTCCGTGGGCGGGACACTGAAGCCGGTCGCCATATACTTGCAGTTCAGTACCCTTGTGGGTGCATTTCATAAGCAAAGCTCTGTATTCCGTTTCAGAAAATCTGAAGATAGATACCGGGTATTTAAGTCGGTTATTATAGGCCACAATATATTTCCTGAATTTTTTTTCTTTCTTGTTTTCATATTCAAACGAAGACAGGGGAACAAGTAAATACTCATCTTCAAATTGAGCACTCAGATATTTTGGACCTGAGCAGCCTTTCAGGAAAAATGCTGCCCCCACAAGGCCAAGGCAACTATAACTGCAGGTTTTTATAAATTCTTTTCGTTCCATAGTACTTGGTTAAAGAGATTCCAAAAAAATGATTAGTGCTTCTTTTTCTTCAGGGGAGAGCAATTGAAATTGATCACGGCTGTTTTGAGCCTCCCCACCGTGCATCAAAATTGCCTCTTCAATACTTTCAGCCCGGCCATCATGCATCAGGAAGTACTTTCCACCTTGTGAATCGGGTGACAACCCCAATCCCCATAAGGGAGGGGTCCTCCATTCGTATGTTTCCGCTGAACCTTCCGTAGCTCCGTCATCCAATTCAGGCCCCATATCGTGTAGCAATAGATCGGTATATGGATAAAATGTTTTGTTTGAAAGTGCGGCAATGTCTGTTTCCGGAGTGGTCCATTGCGGGGTATGACACGAACTGCATTGGATAGTAGTGAATATCCCTTTTCCTTTTAAAACAAGGGGATTTTGTGGCTTACGCTGGATGGGAGCCTTTAACGTCTTCAGGTAAAAAACTACATCTCTTACCACTTGATCCGATACTTCCGGATCAGTCGTCAAACCCGAGTAAACATCCAGAGGTTCGAAGGTAGAGGTGACCCCAATATCCTGGTTATAAGCTGTAGCGGTTTGGTGCAGCAAATTAACAGCTGAGGCCTTCTTACCAAACCGGCCAATATACTTGACATTTTCTGGCTGATGATGATCTTCCGGGATGAAGTAATCCGGCGGAGTAACATAGTTGGGAACACCTGAAATTCCATCTCCGTCTTCATCATTGGGGTCGGTATTTTCTAGAATTTGTTGATCTGTCAGTGCGGCCAACAAGCCCAGCCCGGTAACGGCCGGAGGCGTCATTTTCATACTTGGAACCCCTTCAGGTAATTTTTCCGGCTGATATCCGGGAATAGCCCGGTTTTGAAGTTGTGGTGCACCAGGCGCATTAATCGGTGAATTAGGCTCGGTTTGTCCAAATCGGATAAGTGATGTTGATGGATGCCCTTTTCCATCGCCAGGGTGGCAACTCCCACACGAAGTGGCCACAAAAGTAGGCCCTAAGCCCGTTTGGGGTGTAAAAACATCATCATTAAAGGCAATGTCCCCTTTAAGAAATTGATCTTGTTCTTCGTGAGTCAGTCCGGGTATGGGGCCATCCAGTAAATCTTTCTCAGCCGGGGCTTCTGGTACAACTGTATCACAGCCGATCATTAGCAGAAGGAAACAGGTGTACAATACTGGTATCCAAATACGATATTTCATGATGTTTAATAATCAAAATTATTTATTAGCCTTGACTAAAAATATAATTTGTCTTGATTAAAAACAATGTTCAATTAATACTACCATACTTAGCTGATGCGAATTTTTTATGATAAATAAAACAGTAAGATCCGTAAGAAAAGAGAAATGAATAAACAGTTTGATCCCTTGAGAAGTGGTGAAAGCATCAACTATTGGAATGGTTTAGGAATGATTGCCAAGCATTTTTATACATTAAACAACTAACAGTGTTAAGCCACCCTGTTTTAGAATCATAAAGCCGATTGAAAATGAAATCACGATTGGATAAGTGCGAATTTCAGAATTTCATGGATCTTTTTATCCTCTTGGCCAGTACATCATTATTATTACACCAATTAAGGCAAATCCGGCACCAATCATATCAAATTTATCGGGCTGAATGTCATCTATTTTCCACCCCCACAGGAGTGATAGAACAATAAAAACCCCTCCATATGCTGCGAATACTCGGCCAAAGTGCGCGGGTTGCAGTGTGGGTAGAAATCCATACAGCGCCAACAGCATCATCCCAGAGATACCATATACCCAGCTTTTGCTTTCGCGGAGCCATATCCACACTAAATACCCTCCGCCAATTTCCAGAAGTCCCGCTACGATAAAATAGAATACTGATTTCAGATAGATCATTATTATCATTAATCATTTTTAGAATCTGTAAAAGATAATGCATAGCTTTTGTAATCCCTTAAATACTTATTAAACCAATCAGCAGTATGATGAAACGATTTATCGCTTATCCAGTACTACTAATCGCCGTAGTATTTGCAACATCATTTTTTACTCTCAACGCAAATCAGGTTAACTCAGATGAAGATCCTCGGGTAATAGCTATGTATATGTATGCCGATTGGTGTGGAGCCTGCCAGGCAATAAAGCCAATAATGGAAGAAGCAAAACCTGAGTTTGAAGGACAACCGGTGCTTTTCGTCAAAATGGATATGACCAATGATTTTACGGCACATCAATCAAAGTTAATGGCAGCCAGGTTAGGACTTTCAGAAATTTTTGAGAAAAATGAAGGCATGACCGGATTTGTCCTGTTGCTTGATGCCAACACCAATGAAGTTCTTGATAAAATCACAACAGATGATGATAAGCAAGGTATCATAACAAAGATTACGAATGCCCTGGAGTAAATAACAGCAACAACACCTGCTATTTTGATAATTTTAGAATTCTTACTGCACCTCGCATCACAAAGCTGAATACAACAGCTCCAATGAGTAAATCCGGCCACCTGCTATCCAGTGCATAAACAAGAATTCCGGCCAAAATTACACCACCATTTACAATAATATCATTGGAGGTAAAAATTGTGCTTGCCTGCATGTGTGCTTCTTTGCTTTTCGCTTTATTGATAAGCCATAAGGTAAAAACATTTGCAACAAGAGCCGTTGAAGCAATAATGATCATCCACTGAAAGTCGGGCATTTCACCCACTCCAAGAAACCTCCGCAGTACCTCAAGAAATCCCAGTGATGCCAGACCCATCTGAAGATAGCCGCTAATTTTTGCTACTTTCTTTTTTCTTGCTACCGCTGCCCCAACAGCAAAAAGGCTGAGCGCATATACGGATGAATCTGCCAGCATATCTAGTGAGTCTGCAATCAGCCCCATAGAATTGATAATCCATCCGGCTGTCATTTCAATGATAAAGAAGAGAAAGTTGATCCCTAAAACCCACCATAGAATGTTCTTTTGTTGCTGCTCATCAGAAGCGAAAGGCGACATTTGAGCCTCTTTTGTTGAATTCAATTTAGAACCCAAACTCAGGGAGTCAAGGGCTTTCTCAATCTCATTAAGCCTATTTTCGTGATACACTTCTAATGTACGATTCGGGATATCAAAGTTTAGAGATTTAATATCTTCAAACTCTTCCAACCTCATTCGAATCATTTGCTCTTCGGCTGAGCAGTCCATTTGTGGAATATTAAATGTGGATTTTTTCATGGTTGAATATATGGGATTATTTTCATCTTCAACTTAACTGTGACAAAGAATCACCTGTTCCTTACCCCTCAAAAGGCTCACAGGTTTTAATCCTAAACGCTTTTTGAATATCTGTAACGTAAATGATGCCGTCACCGCGTTCCGGTGTTTTGGCATTGGCGCAGATAAGTTGAACAACGTTATCGGATTCTTTGCATTGACATACCAGCTCTAATTTTACGACTGGACTGTCCGTAAAGTGAAAATCCAGCGATGGGGACGCATCTTTCTGTTTGTATGCTCCGGTACCTTCTCCTTTGGAAAGCGTAACACTTTCATGTCCTGCTTCTTGGAGTGCTGCAACTACATTTTCTACTCTGTTTGGTTTTATAAAGGCTTTTATTTCTTTCATAATATTATGTGTTATGCATTAACCCCGGCAAAGCCATAAAAACATGAATATGGCTTTGCCGGAAAGTTTTTGTTAATCATCGTCGGAAGTCTGGCTTTTCTTCATTTCAGAGATCAGGTAATAGGCATTGTTCCAAGCTACTCGTGCTCCATCCGGCAATGGTTCTAACAACTTCACTTCAACCCAACCATCTTCCTCAATGCCGGTCATAATTTCTACCGGAGTGAAAGACCATTCGGTATTTCCGTTTTCCTCTTGTTGTTCTGCGGTGAATAGGTAGGTTTTACCCTCGTCCTCAACAATGGCATTCTCAGGCAAAGCAAAGGCTTTAGTCTCTGAAGTGTGAATCGTGCCGTTGATATACATCCCGGGAATCAGGAAGTTTTCTTTCTGATCAATTTCGCCGTGCACATGCACTGCCCTAGGATTTTGTTCGAATTGTTTGCCTACAGAGTAAATGGTAGCTGTAAGTATTTGATCCGGTACTGACTGTACAGTAAAAGAGATGGATTGGCCCCTTTTAACTTTGTGCACATCTTTTTCAAAGACCATCAAATCGGCATGAACATGTTCGTTATCCACAATTTCAAACATGATTGTTTGGGGATCAACGTACTGACCGATTTGAATCTGAACCTTTTCGATGTACCCATCAATAGGGCTTACTACCGGCACCGACGAATAAATATCGCCGTCTTGTATTTGTTCAACGTCCAGGTTAAGCTGATTCAGCTGAGCCTCATAACCTTTGACCTCCGCCTTAACTGATTCGTATTCGGCTTTAGTTTGTTGGTAAGTTTGGCCGGAGCCTACCTTTTCATCATATAACCTTGCTTGTCGCTTAAATTCATGATCTAAATACAACATGCGCTGATACAACCGTACGTATTCAGTTTGGACTTTGGTTAAATTAGGATGGGAAAGGAAGGCAATAGTCTGATTTTTTGACACCTGATCTCCCTCAATAACTTCTATGGAACCAATATTACCTCCCAAAACCGCAGTTACGCTTGCCTCATGCTGCGGGGGAACTTCCAGCTGACCATTTGCTTCTACGCTCTCTGAGAGAAAGCGCAGGGACAAAGTATCCAGTTTCATTCCAAGGCTGTTGAACTTCAGTTCCGACAGATGAACCATGTTTTCTTCTGCCTCAGCCACACCGGCAAGTTCTGTTGCTTCTTGTTCTTTTTCATCGCTATTGATCTCGCCGCAGGCTGTAAAAACAGATGCAAGGACAGCCAATAAAATTATATATAAATTAGATTTATTCATTTTTTTGTTGATTTAAAATCTGTTATTGAGTTTTGTTGAGGTAGTATTCTAATTGGAAATGGCTATTCAGATAATTGCCAAATGCATTCCATGAGTCGATTTCAATGCGAATGGCATCTCTGATGCTTTGAAAGAAAGCCACATAGTCTATGGCTCCTTCTTCATAAGAGGTGATGGCACCTTGCTGTTGTTCTTTGGCAAGAGGGAGTGCTTCCTGTCGATAATATTCCCACGAGCGCAACCATTTCTGATAATTTTCCCGGATACTGTTATAGGTACTGTTGAATTCTCTCTGAGCCTGGTCTAGGTTTTGACGGGCAATATTTCGTTCAATCCGGGCGGATTGAGTTTTCCCGGCCTTAGACCAGAAGAATACCGGAAGTCTGATCCCGATCTCATAGGAATTAAAGCCACCTTGCCCAGCTATTTCCTGCCAGCCATAACTGGCTTGAAAACTTGGTAAAAACTGACTTCTTTGTTCTTTAATCGATGCTTCCGCCACGTCAATTTTTTGTTGATATAAAGCAATCAGCGGATGGTCGAATGTAGAATCTACCTGTAAAGGTTGAACAAGCTGTTCGGCTGAAACACTTTGAACCGTGTATAACGAGTCCCCCTCAAACCATTTGTTAAAAGCTCGAACAGCAGCCCCATAATCGCGGAAGGCTTGTTCTGTTTGTATGGTAATTTGGTTGGCCTGATTCATGATATTAAGATATCCCAGCCGGGAAATTTCCTCCGTTTCAAATTTTATTTCCGCAGCCCTAGCAATATCCCTGAATTGCTGGTTCAGGCGATTATAGATCTCATATTGTTGTTTAGCGATGAAAACCGTTGACCAGTCCTGCTTTACCCGGAGCCTGAGCTCTAACTCAGACAATTCATAGTTCAGCCTGGCAAGTTCTGTTTGTTCATTCCGATGATTTAGCCTTGGTAAAACACCGAACAGATCAAACTGCTGCTGAATGCCAAATTTTGTAGTAACACCGTCCGAACCGTTGCCGAACTCTTCACCTCCGGTAAAGAGGTTCGTATCGCCAAAGTCCCAGGCTGTTTTTTGAAGAGCCTTCCTGTTGTCAATTCCAAGCCTGGCTGCCTCAAGAGAAGGATAATTTGCTATCGCTTTTTGAACGGCCTGATCCAGCGCAATTTGCGGAAGGGTATCATTCAGCACCTGTTCCTGAGCCTGTACAGAATCGGGAGAAAGCAGCAGGCTTCCACCAATAATCAGCAACACAACGGAGGCCATAGAAGTACTACCCGGCTTGTGTTTTCTCATTTTACGCTTTTCTATGTACGCATAAAGGATGGGCAGCACGACCAACGTAAGCAGCGTGGCGCTAATCAACCCGCCGATTACAACAGTGGCCAGCGGCCGCTGTACTTCAGCACCGGCTGTTGTTGAAAACGCCATCGGAAGAAAACCCATAATAGCCGCCGTAGCGGTCAATAAAATGGGGCGAAGTCGCTCTTTGGTACCTGTCAAAATTCGTTCTTGTAAATCCATAACACCTTCGATTTTTAATGAATTAAACCGGCTGACGAGCACAAGGCCGTTTAGCACAGCCACTCCGAACAATACAATGAAACCAACTCCGGCAGAAATACTGAAGTCCATTCCACGTAAAGCCAGGAAGAAGACACCTCCAATAGAAGCCAGGGGAATAGCCAGATAGATCATTACCGACTGTGAGAACGATTTTAGTGCGAAGTACAGCAGCACAAAGATAAGAAACAGGGCAATAGGCACTACAATAGCCAATCGGTTCTTGGCCCGTTGCAGATTCTCAAATTCACCCCCATAAGTAATGTAATAACCCGGCGGCAGATTCAATTCGGCCTCCAGTTTTTCTTGAATATCCAAAACCACCGATTCCACATCCCGCCCGCGTGTATTCACACCAACATAGCTCCTGCGAAAGGTGTTATCTCGCGAGATCTGCATAGGCCCCGGCTGATAACTGATATCCGCCACTTCTTTAACCGGCACCTGTGCACCGTTTTCCAGATCTACATACAGATTGCGAATATCCTCAATGCCAGTACGATGAGCTTCATCAAAGCGGATCACAAGATCAAATCGTCTTTCGCCTTCGAATACAACTCCAGCAACACCTCCGGCAAAAGCTGAACTTACGTACTGATTGAGCTTCGTGATATCCAGTCCATATTGAGCCACTTTTTGCCGGTCATACCTAACGGTCATTTGAGGTAGTCCAGCCGTACGTTCGGGACTCACATCACCCACCCCTGGAATAGTTTGAATAATTTGAGCCATTTCCTGAACTTTCTCCGCCAATACATCTATGTCGTCTCCGTATAGCTTTACGGCGATATCTTCTCGTACACCTTCCAAAAGTTCGTTAAACCTAAGCTCTACCGGCTGGGTAAAAACGAAATTCACACCTATCATGGTCTGATCGAGTTTACTCTTTATTTTTTCTATCAGCTCCTCTTTAGATTCGGCAGAGATCCAGTTTTCTTTATTCTTGTCCAGAATGATGTACATGTCGGCAATGTCCATGGGCATAGGATCAGTGGGAATATCAGCTACCCCAATTCGTGCTGTTACTGTTTCTATCTCTGGAAATTCTTCCAGCAGTGTCGTCTCAATTTTCTTGGATTGATCGATCGCCTCTGATAATCCACTGCCCGGACGGAATAGGGCTTGCATGGCAATATCTCCCTCATCCAGTTGTGGAATAAATTCACCTCCCATTCTCGAAAAGGTGAACATCGCACCGCCAAAAAGCAGTATGGCAGCTACAATCACAACAGGTTTTCGCTTTAACGACCATTGGATAACCGGATCGTAGCCCTTCTGAATAAAGGATATAAGTTTGTTGCTGATCCGATCGAGGCCTCGCTCGAACCGGGCAAACCATCCCTTTCTATTTTGTGAGGGTTTCATAAACAGTGCCGAGACCATTGGTACATAGGTAAGACATAAAATAATAGCACCTAATACAGCAAACCCAAAGGTGAATGCCATAGGACGGAACATCTTACCTTCTACTCCTTCCAGAAACAGGATAGGGGCAAATACAATAAGGATGATCAACTGTCCAAAGAAGGCAGCATTCATCATGGTGCTGCTTGCCTTGTAGGCAATTTCATTCATCTGTGTTTTACTAAAAGCACGTTTTCCGGATTTCACCCTTTTTTCAATTTCATGAACCGTGCCTTCCACTATAATTACGGCTCCATCAACAATAATACCGAAGTCGATGGCTCCAAGGCTCATTAGATTGGCCCACACCCCGGTGGCCTTCATCATTATAAAAGCAAAAAGCAGGGAAAGCGGAATAAGTGAGGCGGTTATTAACCCCCCGCGTAAACTTCCTAAGAGTATTACCAAAACAAAAACTACAATCAATGCACCTTCCACCAGGTTTGTGGTAACTGTACTGGTGGTTCGTTCAATAAGAGCACTTCGATCAAGGAAAGGCTCAATCTTTAAACCTTCGGGCAGTGACTTTTGAATTTCAGCAATTCTATCCTGAACGTTTTGAATGGTTGCATTCGGGTTTGAGCCTTTCAGCATCATAATAATGCCACCTACTGCTTCCTCACCATCCTGAGTAAAAGCTCCATAACGAATTTGAGTTCCAAAGGTAACCTCTTCTGCTACATCTCTGATTAGGATGGGTAGTCCGTTTTCGTTCTTGACTACAATGTTTTCTATATCTTCAAGGCTGCGTATCAATCCTTCGCCACGAATAAAATTAGCCATCTTGTTTTTCTCGATATAGGCCCCGCCGGTATTTACATTATTCCTGGACATTGCCTCATATACTTCTGAAATACTAACTCCCATTGCATTTAGTTTATCAGGACTTATGGCTACTTCATATTGTTTGATGCCTCCACCGAAGGAGTTGACCTCTATAACCCCCTCCAGGAGCACCATTTGGCGCTTAATAATCCAATCTTGTATTGTGCGCAATTCATCAGGCGTATATTGATCTTCATATTCAGGGTCCACCTGAATGGAGTACTCGTAAATTTGGCCTAATCCACTTGAAATGGGACCCATGGATGGACTTCCAAAATTCTCGGGGATCGTTTCGCCCAGTTCACTGAGTTTTTCCTGTACCAGTTGCCGGGGTAAATAGGTACCCATATCATCTTCGAAAACGATGGTAACCACGGATAACCCGAATCGGGATACCGAACGGATTTCAGTTACTCCTGGCAGGTTACCCATGGCAAGCTCCACGGGATAGGTTACAAATTGTTCAATGTCTTCGGTAGATAGATTTTCCGATACCGTAATCACCTGTACCTGATTATTTGTAATATCAGGAACCGAACCTAGATTAATGGTCATCATAGAATATAATCCTACTCCTATTAGAGACAGGATAAACAAGCCGATGATAAACTTGTTCTTAATCGAAAAGGCAATAATTTTGTTGATCATGTTGACAGCTGTGTGAATATAGATTAGTCTTTGATGCCGATCTTTTTCAAATACTTTGGCTGAAACCACAGAATGACCAGAGTTAAACAGCTCGTTGAAAAAAATGGATGGGGCAGAATTTGTTTCTGCTAAATAGAGAAAGGCAGGTATTAAATCAGAAGTTGTGTGACTTTAATAACCTTAAGAGTTATTGGAGGGGATAAATTGTCTTTTAGATATACAGGTAACGTAATTTGAAAAACAGGTTCACCATAGTTCCCAAACAAATAAGGAATGATTGGAAACATAAACTTACAGTCCGGGCACTCATTTCTTAACAGTGCATCATCATAGCAGCACTGATTTTGAAATTGATGGTGCTTTTTTTCAACTGTTTTGTACCCAGAATTAGTCTCTTCTGAATGTTGTAATACAATTTCAAAACAGCCTTTATCTAAGTTGTAGGTAGAGGAAACATCATGAGTACTTGCTAATACAGAAACACTTAAGGGTAGAAAAAAGAAAAACCCTGCCCATGAAAAAAGAAAAGATGCGATTGTCGCAACATTCAGATTACGTATGTATGCTCTGAAAAAATACAATTCTTTAAGGGGAAATATTGTGATTAAGTAGAATGCAGATAATAAGGATTATTTGTAATGCAACTCAATTGCAAAGATCAGGAAGAACAGGAAGGACAACTCCCGGTTATCACAAAATTGCCGTTGGATGGAGTAAAATTTTCGGGCAGATCGTAGTTAGGAATGCCAAGATGTGGAAAACAAAATGTTTGTTCACAGGAGAAACAATAAAAATGAACGTGCACATCATCCGGGTACGAACAGGTACAGTTTTCAGAACAAAGGGCATATTTAGTTATCCCACTTGCATCGTTTATTTGATGCACCAAACCATGTTCTAAGAATGTTTTTAAGGTACGATAAAGCGTTGTTCGATCTGCATGGGTAAACTTTTCTTCAAGATCTGATAGGCTTATTACCGACTTTGTTTCAGCCATGAAAAGAAGAATCCGCATGCGCATAGCGGTCGGTTGTATATCTCTGCTCTGCAATCTTTTTTCATGAATAGTCATCTTTATTGAAATAATATTCGTTGATTAATGTGTACAAGTAATATTCATACATAGGGCCGGTCGCCTGTATAAATTTTCCCAATTCAATTCTAAATTACCACTAAAATCTTTGAGACTCATATTTATTGATCTTGATAAAAATATATGGGTTCAGAGCAGTTATCTTGACGTTTCCAAAATTCTAAATAAGTGAAAGATTGGCAAGCTATAACACATTGACCCTTTCCTGATTTACTGATTCGGATTGCTTTTTGATACTCCGAAATCCTAACAAAAAAAGAAGAGGCAAAATTGCAGAGGGGATCTGTTGAGGAATAAATGACCAGCTTAGGAGAAAGAGCAGAAGAATAGCTGTATATAGTACCAAAAACACTTTATAATTTTCTGAAAGTCGTTTTCTGCCTATAAAAGAAAATATAAAGGCCGACAAGGCCGGGGCAGACCACACTATATTCCAATTCCATTTGGTTGAGGGATACGAAGAAAAAAACCACAAAAAAATGATCAACACTCCAATCAACCCAATTATTCCGAATAACAGACGGTCGAACCAAAACCAGAATGTCTGATTAGTTCTATAGAAAAACCCGGCAAGCAGGCTTGTAATCAGCAAAAACCAAAAGCTTAAAGTGGGGCTTACACTCGCAGGACTAATGACAGACCGTTTCTGAGGGGCATAAAATCTCTGCTCTGAAACCAAAGCAAGGCTTGTATCAGCTTGCTGTATCCGAGCGTGTGAAAATCCCTCTTTTAACAGGTCGGGTAAGAACAGCGTTTCCGACTCGGGTGGGTTGCGGTCGGCGGGAGTACCCAACAGCAAGTTAATCCCAAATTTTACCCAGGAAACGGATTTCAGGTAGGGATTAATAAACTGCCGAAAACTATTCTTTGCCGAATTTTGCGGCTCTTGAAAATGGATTGAATCCCCAGCTACTGCTTTGAGGGCCTCATAGACCCGGGTGGTACAGTTATCATAGAAGAACTCGTAGGAATAATATCGATTTTCGGGCCGGGCGTTATTCTCCAAAAAATCATACAAGCGTTTGGTTTGATTCTCTGTTAGATTTAATCGCTGTTCAGTAATAATGCGGCCGTCATTCAAATATGCTTTTTTTGCATTCTCAAACTTGTTCACCGAAAGAAAATATCGCAGATCGCCGAGGGCAAATTTCCAATAAAATCCCGGAGCGTTGAAATCAAAAGTACCATAATTATATGTGCGATCTACACCTGATTCCGGGTCGTAAATGCGCAAGGCAGTATGGCCAAACAAAGTGTACAATTCAGCACCGGAAGAAGCCGTAAGGAGACTGACCTGAGCTTCTGGCGAAAGTTTAGGTTGCCCGGCGTCTACAGAAGAAGTTGCTGCAATAAATAGTATCAGGAAAAAGCTTACTGCTTTAGTTATAGTATGCAACATGTTGGCCAAGCTAATTTATCTTTGAATAGGTTAGGATTTGTAAGCTAACAACCTCAACGCATTAAATACCACAACTACTGTTGACCCTTCATGGCCGATGACTGCCCAACCCATGCTCAGGCCAAAAATCGTAGCTGGCACAAGCAGAGCCACCATACCCAGGCTGATCCACAGGTTCTGTTTTATGATCGATTTGGTTTTGCGGCTCAGTCCGATGGCAAACGGAAGAACGGAAATCTTGTCGGCCATTAAAGCTACATCGGCTGTTTCAAGGGCCACATCTGATCCGGCTGCTCCCATAGCAATGCCCACCGTGCTGTTGGCCATAGCCGGGGCATCGTTTACACCGTCGCCTACCATCGCTACGTCGCCTTCCTCTTCACGAAGCTTTTTGATCGCATCCACCTTGTCTTCAGGCAGTAAATTACCCTTGGGGTCATCGATGCCAATTTCTTTAGCAACAGCGTCAGCTACACGCTGATTGTCTCCCGTAAGCATAATCAGGTGGGTCAAGCCCATGTCCCGCAGTTTTTGAATCACATCCTTTGCATCCTCGCGGGGCGTATCCATGAGTCCCAGCATGCCAAGATATCGATCACCATGACGAACAATCATAGTCGTTTTCCCTTCTCCTTCCAATTCTTCTACACTTCGTTTAAGGTCTTCAGAGAGTTTAATGCCATCGGCCTCTTCAAATAGCTCCGCATTCCCGATATACACTGTTATATCTTTAATCGTTGCTTTTACGCCCCGCCCTGTAATGGATTCAAGATCTTCGGCTTCAGAAAAATCAGCTTTTCCTAACTTCTCTTTTCCATCACGCACTACGGCATCAGCGAGGGGGTGATCACTTAAGCTTTCTACAGCTACAGCTACTTTTAACAACTCGTTTTCCTCCGTATCTCCAAAGGTGATTACATCAGTAAGTTTAGGTTTACCTTCCGTGAGGGTTCCGGTTTTATCAAAAGCTAACGCCTTTAAAATTCCAAGGTTTTCAAGGGGTCGGCCGCCTTTTATCAGAACTCCACCTCTTGCGGCTCGTCCTACACCGCTAAGTACCGCGCTGGGCGTAGAAATAGCCAGTGCACAGGGACTTGCAGCCACAAGAACCGCCATAGCCCGATAAAAACTCGCTGAAAATGATTCATCTATAACTAAAAAAGCAAAATTCAATATCACCACTAATACCAATACGGCCGGTACAAAGTATTTTTCAAATTTGTCTGTGAACTGCTGGGTCGGCGATTTCTGAGCTTCGGCTTCGTTAACCAGCTTGATCAGGCGAGAAAGTGTGGAATCTTTGGAAAGTTTTGTCACCTTTACCTCCAGACTTCCATTTCCATTGATGGTGCCGGCAAACACGCGGTGCTTATCGTCAATAGAATCTGCGTCTTCATCGATGGATTCAGGATCGTCATATTCCATCTTGTCCACGGGCACGCTTTCGCCGGTGATGGGTGCCTGGTTGACGCTGCTCTCGCCATTGATAACTACCCCGTCGGCGGAAATTTTACTGTTCGGTTTGATCACAATAACATCTCCAACCTGCAACTCCTCAACAGGTACCTCTTCGGTGGTTCCATCTTTTTTTCGCAGAGCGGTTTTTGGCGCAAGGTCAGAAAGCCCTTTGATGGCATCTCGTGCCCGACCCATAGCATAGTGTTCCAGGGAATGTCCAAGGCTGAACAAGAAAAGCAGAAGCGCCCCCTCAGCCCACTCCCCAAGGATTGCAGCTCCAATCGCGGCAACCAGCATCAGGAAATCAATCTCGAAATTTCCGGCTTTTACTTCGGTGTAAGCTTCCTGCACCAGGTAGAATCCACCAAAGAAGTAGGAGCTCACATATAGTGCAAGCGATACCCAGCCGGGCACCGTGCTCACATAGGAGAGGCCGAATCCTATGCCGAGCAAGCCACCGCATATCAGCGAGAAGATCAGCTCGGTTTTTTCGCCAAAGATGCCACCGTGATCATGGTCGTGCGAATCTTCTTCTTTATGTGAGTGCTCATGATCTGTCTCCGGTTTTTTCTCTTTACCATTTGTCTCCTCATTATTTTCTTTTACGTCCTGAAGTTCTTCGGAAAACTTCTCAATATCTAACCCAGTCTCTCTAATTATTTTCGTAAGCTTCTCCCTGCTAATATCACCCTTTTTATATTCCAGCCTGATCCAGCCTGTGGCGCTCGCGTAAGCATCTACAACTCCATCCACATCTCTGAGTTGCCGAGTAATTGATCGGGCGTGTCTGGAATGACGAATACCGTTCACTTTCACTAACATGTGCCCAAATATATCATGAAGTTTCGCACCGGTCTGTTGAGCAATGGTTTTTATTTTTTTTAGTGATATCGTTTCGGGATCAAAGTGAATACAGAGTTTTGGTTCTTTACTTTCATCTGTTTTAATATGTACCCGATCCACTCCATCCCGTCCTTCAAGAGTTCCAATAAGCCGACTTACACATTTATCCTTATGATCAGGGATGTCAGGTAGTATTACAGGTATATCAAGTGTTAGTTTTTCCATAGTTATTAAGTTTAAGTTAAAAAAAGAACTGAATGGGGGATCATCCCAATACAATTCATAAATAGCTGTAACGGTGCATTCTAAAACTTGCTATTCATCGTTTAAAGACTACTGCCACGGTCAAATGGCAGCAATCTTGGGGTATAAAGTGATGTAATCTTAGCCTATCGAATCACTTCATCGTCGATTTCCCCAGTTCGAATTCTTATAGCTTTATCTACTTCGGATATAAATATTTTGCCATCACCCGAATTGCCCGTTTTTCCTTTTTGGATGATCGTATCAATAATTTCAGCAACCCGTTCATCGGGAACAACGGTTTCCAGTTTTATACGGTTGGTGAGCCGTGCTTTATCTTCGGCTTTAACGTGCCCCCATCCCCGCACATCCGATAAGGTTATACCAGGCGGTTCTGGTAAGGTTTCAAGGCCATCAATGACGTAATCAATCATGTTGGTACGAATAAATGCTTTAATCTCTTTCATAGTAAGTTGGTTTTAATGAAACCTCCAAGGTTTCAAATACCTTGAAGGTTTGTATCTATTTATAATTACAGTTCAACGTGTTCTACTGGTTCAGCGAACCACTTGTAGATAGTGGGTAATACCACCAGTGTAAGCAGAGTCGATGTTACCAGACCACCAACTACCACGGCTGCCAGAGGACGTTGCACATTCGAGCCGATATCGTTTGCCAGTAGCAACGGAATCAGTCCGAGACCGGTGGTTAAGGCCGTCATGAGTACAGGGCGTAGCCGTAACAAGGCGGCTTTAACAACTGCCTTGTGGGTTTCAAGTCCTTCCTCCCGAAGTTGGTTGATGTAGGAAACCAGCACCACGCCATTGAGTACCGCGATACCAAAGATGGCGATAAAACCCACGGCTGCCGGCACGGACAAGTAGAGACCGGACACCCAAAGCGCTACAATACCACCGATAGTGGCAAAGGGTATATTCAGGAAGATGAGCACAGCGTATTTCCAGCTACTGAAGGTGGAAAACAGCATGAAAAAAATGAGTCCCAGCGTAATGGGAACCACTACATACAACCGCGCCATCGCCCGCTGTTGATTTTCAAACTGTCCGCCGTATTCGGTGAAATATCCTGCCGGTAGTTCGACATGCTCAGCCACCTTTTGCTGAATTTCACTGACTACGCTTCCCATGTCTCGTCCTCGCACGTTAAGCTGTACATAGGTTCGGCGACTGGCTTTATTTCGGGAGATCTGCTTTGGTCCGGTAAAGACTTCCACATCGGCTATTTGTGACAGCGGAACCAATGCTCCTTTAGCCGTACGGATGGGTAGATCGCGAACCTGGTCAATGTGGGTTCGCTGAGATTCCTGTAGGCGAACAAAGATATCGAAGCGTCGGATGCCTTCGAAGACTTGCCCGGATACCGATCCACCGATCCCGGTTTCTACGGTGTTAAGGAAGTCATCCATGCTAATTCCCAGCCGGGCCAACTGCTCACGATCCGGACGAACCAGGATTTGCGGTGCCGCCTTGTTGCTGGGCGCGGACATCTACAGCTCCTTCCACACCTTCAGCAATGGCCTGGATTTCACCTGCTTTTTCAGCCAGCACATCCAGGTCATCGCCATATAAACTCACAACCACTTGGGCCCGAACGCCGCTTAGCAGCTCATCAGTACGAAGCTGAATAGGTTGGGAGAAATTGGAAGAAACGCCGGGTAGATCCTCGGATAGTTTTTCTGCCATCGCGGTCTGAAGTTCTTCGTAATCACGTCCCCATTCCCATGCGTCCAACGGTTTCAAATTCACCACGTTGAAGACCACGTTCACCGGCTCAGGATCTCCACCAACTTCAGCACGACCAACACGCGAATAGACGCTTTCTACTTCAGGAAAGGTTAGCATCGATTCCTGAAGCCGCTTGGAGTATTCGGTAGTGGTTGGAAGATTGGCCCCCGGTGGTAATACCGAACGAACGGCGTAGGTACCTTCTCGTAAAGTGGGCTGAAACTCGGTTCCTAAAAACGGAAAGATGGCCATGCTTCCGGCAAAGAGAACAAGAGCGGCACCAAATACCATTTTAGGATATTTGGAGGTCTTCTCGATCAACGGTTCACTCCATTTTTTGAGCGTACGTACCAACCAGGGTTCCTTGTCCATGCCTTTTTCGGGAAGGATGAAGCTGGAGATAATAGGAATGTACGTCAGCGCTAAAAAGATGGCTCCGAACAGCGCAAAGGTAATGGTATAAGCCAGCGGTTTGAACATCTTTCCTTCCACACCTTCAAGCGAGAAGAGTGGCAGAAATACAATGATGATAATGCTGGTAGCGAAAAAGACCGGTCGAATGACTTCACGCGCGGCTTCACTCACAATCCGTGTTAGGGACACATTTCCTTCTTTTCGCTCCTCAAGCAGCCTGTACGTGTTTTCCACAATTACCGTGGCACTATCACCGATCATCCCGATGCTGATCGCCAGCCCACCGAGACTCATCAGGTTAGCCGATATTCCCAGCCATTTCATCCCTATGAAAGCGATCAAGAAGGCAATGGGAACCGTGGAAATAATGATCAACGTGGATCGGATATCACCCATAAAGAAGTACAACACGATGAGCACCAGAATGGCTCCGATGTAGAGGGCATTGGTAACTGTACCCACGGCTTTTTCTACGAGTTCACCTTGAGAATAAAAGGTTTCCATGATCATCCCTTCGGGGAGGGCGCTATTCATGGCATCCACTTTATTATCCATTTCGGCCAGCAAGTCCTGTGTGTTGGTTCCGATGAGTTTCAACACAAAACCGCCCACCGATTCTTCCCCGTTGGCAACCAGTGTTCCCCGCTTGATTTCCGAGCCAAATGCCACTTCAGCTACATCTTTCACATACACCGGAGTACCGTCTTCGTTGGATACGATTATATTCTCAAGGTCATTGAGACCTTCTTCGTCGGGTTGAATCCAGCCATAACCGCGCACCAGATATTCTTCTCCTCCGCGTTCCAGAAAAGAAGCGCCTACCGTGCGGTTGTTTTTATTGAGGGCACCTTCGAGATCTTCAAGGGTAAGTCCTCGGGAAACCAGGGCATTCATATCGGCTTTGACCTGGAATTGACGAACATCCCCGCCAATCGACAGCACGCCGGTTACGCCGGGCACTGTTCGCAGCTGCGGTTTTACGATCCAGTCCTGAGCGGTACGGATATCCATCAGGGAGTGGTCGTAGCCTTCTTTATTCTTGACCTCATACATCAACACCGTTCCAAGGCCGGTGGTGATAGGGCCAAGTTGGGGTTCACCAAGTCCATCCGGTATCTCGTTTTTGGCCTGCGACAGTCGTTCGTTGACTAGTCGCCGGGCAAAGTAAATATCAGTTCCTTCCTCAAAGTAAATATTCACTCTGGAAAGCCCGAAAATAGAGGTGCTTTGCACCCGGTCCAGTTTCGGCAAACCATACATGGAGATCTCAATGGGATAACTTATTTGAGTTTCCACATCTACCGGAGAAAGCCCCGGACTGGAAGTAAACACCTGCACGAGTGTGGGTGATACGTCGGGAAAGGAGTCAATGGGTACATCCCGAAATGAAAAGTAGCCATAGAGCGCTACCGCGGCTACCAAAATAAAGATGGTTAGCCGGTTCTTTAATACTTTATCAATTATTTGTTCAAGCATAAGTCAAATATTCAGGGTGATAATTTTGTTGATCCGATCTGCATTAGTGGCCATGATCTGCACTCCGGGTTGCGGCGGTAAGAGCTGATTTCAGGTCAAAAGCCCCGGAAACTACGGCTGCTTGTCCAGGTGTTAAACCGGAAAGCACTTCCACGAAACCATCTCGTTCATTTCCAAGGGTTACGGCTACCGGACGAAAACTTCCGGGCTCTTCACCAGGCACAAAAACACGGTCGGTGCCTTCGATTTGCTGAACAGCACCCACCGGAATGAGCGCAGCGGTTTCCTTTGAATTGGTGTAGATGCGAGCGGTACCAAACATACCGGCACGGAGCTGTCCCTCAGGATTATCAAAAAGCGCACGTACGGGCATGGTTCGGGTTTCTTTTTCCAGCTCGTACGAGATCCAGTCGGTCGTTCCCTCAAAGGTGGTTCCAGGAGTGCTTCGTATGGAAAGCTCAACACCCTGTCCGGTTTCCAGATAGCGAATATCTTGCTCATATCCGTCTATCATCACCCAAACCTTAGACAAGTCGGCTACATGAACCGGCGTTTCACTGGGGCTTATAGTCTGTCCGGGAGAAAGGTCTCGCTCCTGAATGGTACCACTCAAGGGACTGCTCAGGTAGAAATAAGAAAGCGGAATCTCACTTCCGGCCTTAATATTTTGGATATCATTATGGGATAATCCGTATAAACGCAACGCTTCAGAGGCGGCATCAAGCTCTGCTTTCGCTTGTTCATATTCCAATTCGGCCTGCAACAGCTCAGCCTGACTGGAGATATCCTGTTCATACAAATTTTGCTCACGCTTAAAGTGGGCTTCCTCCTTCTTCATGGCCGCTCTGAGACGAATGTAATTGGCTTTGATCTTGCCAAGTCCAACGCTGCTCATTTGTGCCTGTCTCTTATACACATCTCCGAGCCCACGAGACCTCTCTACATCTCG
>OJGW01000095.1_pt1 | contig 22990 bp, 10 predicted proteins | sample 1594511 | NCBI WGS metagenome assembly OJGW01 (sample SAMN05416844, study PRJEB24817) | seawater metagenome | isolation source: Sea water | place: Canada:Atlantic | collected 2013-07
GAGATGTAGAGAGGTCTCGTGGGCTCGGAGATGTGTATAAGAGACAGGGTCATACTCATCAACCAAGAAATTTAATGAAAACTCAAATTCAGCATTATTGTATTTCTGAAAGAGTTCACCCCAAATTTCCTGCTTATCCTCATCCTCAGCGATTTTTCCTCGCCAGCCTGATCGCTGACAAATTGTTCTCGCCAGTTGATGGAGATTCGTGACCTCAATACGCTCACTGAGGGCCGGTGCCATTCTTTCGATCAGCGCCTTAATAGTTACAGACAAGTTTGTGGTAAACGTGGTGACCAGAACCGTCTCACCCTCCTCCAGACGATTTGCCAACCACACAGCCCGGTGCATCATAGCTACCGTTTTACCGGTGCCAGCAGCTCCGTTAATTTTCATTGGGCCTTTCACATCCCACTCAACCAGCTTGCGTTGGTAGGGATGCAGGAAAATCCGCCACTCCTCGATATCTTCGCTTAGTATCTCGCGCAGCCCTTCCTCACCTTCTATAAGAACCAGGTCAACATTAGATGCTTCTGCCAGATGGGAGAAGTCTCCCGGCCCCGCTGGGCTAGCCGCAATCGGCCCATCGCCTAGCATCTCAATAAGAGATTGATCCAAACTAAGACCAGCAACCACCCCAAAGAGTACTTGCTGAGCTTCTCTTGGCAGGTAGTCTGCTAGCTGCTCAAATCCATCATCATTACGAACGGCACGAATAGCTGGGATTAAAGCTTTCGGTGCTCCTGCGTGAAACAAGTCATCGTCGCTCAGGTCATCTAATGGGTAGTGATCGTTTTCTATGGGAGGCGCTATTTCTTCTTCGACAACTTTCTCGACTGCCTCAACGTCGAATACTTGTAAGGTTCCCAATGCACCGTGAGCTTCAAATTGCTTATTCGCACACCAGCGATATGCTTCATCATGATGGTCGACATACATCAGCAAATAGGTATCGCCTTGCTCTGGCGCGATGACAATCGCGCGATAATCATCACCCAGGCGGGCACTTCTTACCTTTTTATCTTTCACCATCGGCACTAGAGGCTCGAGGTGAATGCTGGCCTGAGTACTGTCCTCCTCAAATTTCCGGATCAGCTCATACACTTTTTTCTGAACTTTGGAGGGAAGCTTCCCGAAATTTTTAAGCACTTCCCGGTGCAACATTAATTGAGCCATTACTCCTCCCTATCTATTCGTTTATCTGCTTGGGTAACTGAGCGATCAATCCGTGCTCACCCAAAGCCTGAACATCCTGTTCAGTGAAAATTTTCCAACCTGCTTTCGACCATTTCTCATGCAGATGCATCTGATCCCCAATCAACAGGGCGATGGGAGGCGTCGCATCTGGCCAGGCTAACTCTGCCAGAGCCTCTAGCCCTACATCCTCAGATTCCAGAGCTACCTCCGGCACAACACAGCTTGCAGCAGCCATCGCGCGAATCAATGCATCAATACTACTCACTGCCTCGTCCAGCACTTCCTCCCAAGCTGTTGACAGACCCGCGCCTATATCCAAGGGCAACTCGGGTGCTACACCCTCCAAAACCTCTGAAGTCGAAAACACCACCAGATTATTGGCAAACTGGAGGAAATTCAGCATGGCCAAAAACTGTCGCCAACGGATGGTATAAGTCTGCTGCTTTTTCCTTTCGTCGTGGGAATCGTCTAACCGTAGAGCAATCCGCAAACGCTCGAACTGGGCCACCGTTAGTTCGGCTGCAAGAGCATAGGCCAACATGTCTTCCGTCAAAGATATACGCGATAACCACAGCCAATCACCGCTCTCTTCATTAACCGGCGGCGGGCTGTATCCTGAACGCCACATAGACATAGCATTTTGCAACTTATCTAAAGTCACTCCTTTGCCTTGCAGGGCAAACGTGCTCATAAAAACACCAGCGGCATTTTCTGCCAGCAAAGTCCATGAAGCACGCTCGGGGCATCGTAAAAAGGTCTTGAATTGTTCCCAAGGATTACCGACCGCACCGCTAATATCCGGGACAGCATGGCCCCGTTGCTTCAATACCTGAACTGCGTTCTTCTTGAGCACATTGTCTACAACCGGCGCATGAAGGAACGACAAAGCCGTTTGTTCATCCTCATCCGAGAGGTCGTTCCAGGTAATACTCCATACATGGTATCGGCCGCTATCCAGAATCGCTCGACGCTTCCTAATGTCATCTGTTAAGCGGCTCTCTGACAATTCAGGCTGCACATGAAATTCAAAACCGTCAGTGAATATAGCTATCGGCTTAATTGCTGAATCATCGCAGCGCAACATAAAATCTGGTTGGCAAGCGATACTGACACCTAGTGAACTACCCAACTGGGGCTGCAACTCGATCTCCCAACTGCGCTCTGGCTTACCAAAGACAAAGCGAAAACCACGCTTACCGTTAATCAGGGCTTCCATCCACTGGCCATTCTGTTCGATGACCCATGCTTGTAGCTTATCGACGAAACGTTTTTCCAGCACACTGCCAAAAAGCGCTTCCACCTTTATTGCATCAATAGCAGATTTCACTTTGCGGCGATCCGCAGCAGCGATCAGTTTTCCGAGGAGAATAATCCCGGTTTCCCGGCTGATATTGGCGGCACGGTGTTGCATATGATAGGTACGGATACAGCGATAACAGCCATCGCTATCGTCTGCAGTCTGATGCAACCGCCGGCAACTACAGGTTTCCAGCGCATTTTTAGCGAGCCGCAGGATATCAACAATTCCCTGCCCAGGCCGACCCTGGTCATCCTCTTCCTGGTATAGCGCCTTTAAAAATCCTGTTCCACCCGGCACAGCATCCATCAACACTAGGTAGTGGCGGGTTACCCCGGATTGGTGGTCGGGAATTATCTGTGATTTCACTAACAAATGTGCGGGGTCACCCTGAAAGCGTAGCCGCATACCCAAAAAGATTGCAGCTTCCAGCGTATCGATTTCAGCCTCTTCAACACTCGGTAGTAATAAGCGTATAGCCTCAGAACGCAACTCTCGATAAAGCCAGGTGCGCTCCCATTGGTAGGCAGAACCTGCTTGCCCTTCTCTCTGCAACGCTTCGGTTAGGCGGCGACCCGAGCAGCTTCTCCGGTGCTGAACGTCAGCACGTGTTTGGTCGGGCATGACCACAACGCCACAGCCATTACATACATCAAACCCCTCAGGTACACGGGTATCCTGACCAAAGGCCACATCACCGGATTGATCGTAGTACCCGGTATTCAATTCCCGCATCTGGATCGCTGAACGGTATTCAATACCGAACGGTTCCGAATCATCACCTACCGCACCCACCGATTTTGCAATGGTATGGTCGAAACTGGAGGCCATACGGTACAACTCGCTTTCCCGCTCCTCTCCCTTATCACCCGACAGACTTTCGTAGTACTCCATATACGATATGGATTGCGAGCGATGAAAAGGCAAACAAGCGTGGTGCTGCCCCTGATCAGTTTGCCCTTCAATACCGTCATAACCGCATTGTGGACAATAAGGATCGGCATCGGGCCGGATCACTTCATCACGGGTACGCATATGTCCGCACTGACCGCATACCGCCCACTCCTCCAGCAACGGCTGGCTCTTGGAGCCAATTTCCAATTGCTGCACATCAAACACATGACTATGCGTATAAAAATGGTTGGCAGGTGCCAGTTCGCGAATAGCGGAAGAACCGCTGCGCACAATCTCGTAGTTTTTTAGCCGCTCTTCTTTCTTAACCGCCGCTCCTGCGGCGGCATTGCTATTGGCATGCTGGTTGTAGGTAGTGCCAGAAAAACGGACTCCGCGCTCTGGGAATGCATAGTTGGGCAGTAAGCCTTGCTCAGTTAACACTTCAAGCGCTGAAATCTCACCGAGCTTACGGGTACGTGCACTCAGTATTTTTTGCTCGCGCTCGATTTCCGCAAGCGCCTCTGCATCGATTTTCGGATCCAGTTTCTTCTTCTGGTCATTGAGACGGTTGCGCGCATTTGCCAGCAATTGCCGCTGGATATTAAATTCCTGAGCAGCCTCTTCAATACGTTCTCTCAGCCGCTCGCTTCGCGTTTCCTGGATAAACTCATCGGGCGTATCGCTATTGGCAATAAAGTCACTTTCAAACCGTTTAATAAAGCGCTGTTGCAGCGTGGCCTCATTAGCTGTCATCCAGGCAATCAGGTTAGGAATGTGGCCGGCGTGATTAACCAGCATCTCATCAATTAACTGTTTGCCCGTAGCGGGCAAATCACGCAACACACCCTCAGCAACGGCGGTATCAAAACAGAAGGCCAGGTATTGGCGCACAATTACCGCTGTTGCATCCAACCAGCAACCGGGTGGCTCTACTTCGCCATTCAGCAATTCACTTGGCCGTGCGTAAAAGAACAGATCATGGGGCCTTTGATTGATTACGGACAACACTAATGCCGTGCCGGTACTGCGTCCAGCTCGACCAATTCGCTGCAGATAGCTGGCAACTGACGGTGGGATAGAACAGAGCATCGTGGTCGACAGATCGCCAATATCAATACCCATCTCCAATGTGGAGGTCGCCGTTAGTACATTGGGATCATCGGCATGGCCACCGGCATTGAACTGCATTTCCAGCGCTTCGCGCTCTTCCGTGGTTAGTAGTCCCGTGTGCTCAAAAGCAAACACCCGCCGCAATGCACCTTTACGGTAACGGCTGCCGTAATAAAGTTCGCGATCGTTTAACTCAGCAATGCTGTAATGACTATACTCATCACGATAACCCATCGCTGGTGCATCCAGCCATAGCGAAGCTTCCTGTTCCGGCCGAAACAAACTATCACCGGAGGTAGTACAAACCAGCTTCCGGCCCGCTCCAAACAGTCGTGCTGCCTGCGCATTCAAAGCATAAAACTGCTTTTGCCCATCTGAATGCACACAATACAGAAGACCGGCTTCAGTGCCAGCCTCCAGTAAAGCAGCTAGCAAATCCACTAATGTGTTGTCATCCACCGTGGGAGTTTTTAGAACCCTTCGCGCCCATACCAACTGCCAGGGTGCATTTGAGCCGGGCACACTTGGGGCGAGAATATGCTCATGGTATCGATCACGCTCATTGACTAATAAGCGCGGTTTGTATTTGCCCGCAGGGGGATAAGTCTCGCGCCCGGCTATGGTTCGGCCAAAAGGATATTTGCCCCAGAAATTTTGCCGTGCATAGGCATCCAGATACGGGTGATACAAAGCGCCTCGCAATCGCGCCCGGTGTAAAATACCCAGAATCCACTGCGTAAAACTGCCATCATCGATGCTCTCTAATGCTGGACTAACCCCGGGCAGGCGCTGCCGCAAACGCCCAACTGTATCGGCAATCGCCGCTTCATCCCAACCCAGTGTTGCACTGGCCTGCCCTTCCATCGTTCGCCCGTGAGTCAGCATCAAGCTGAATTCACTGGTCGCTTCCCAATTCAGGCGTTCAACAATATCCCGCTGTAGCGATGCCGATGGCAAAAGCTGTGTCGGATTGTTACGAAACTCCATGTAAGCGGCGTATTCCCGCAAATCGGGTGGAATCAGCGATGCCATCACCTCACGAACGGAACCTGGCCTACCGGGTTCCGGCTGCGACCAATAGTGCAACAGGCGCTCACCCACTTCCGTAATAGGCAATCCAGCTGCACCGGCCTCATCAATCACATGCTGTAGCGCCGTTCGGAAACTAAAGTGATAGGTACGGGATGAGAAAAATCCGGCACGATGGCTGGCATCCTGCACACTGTCGGTAAACGCCAGTAGTTTGGGGTCGCTATTCAGGGTACTACCGAACACTTCATCGATAGCAACCGACGCCACCGTGGCAGCTCGGCTACCGATAAACATCAAAGAATCTTCCGCCTGGCAGTGCGGGCAACGCCGTACACCGTACCATTGGTTGTCGCTATCGCGCTGACGCCGCTCGTAGTTGAGCTTCACCGCAAAAGTCGCCTCACCGGTTAATGGACAGGGACCGGGACCGAGCCGGGCAATCAGCGAATTAGGTGCCAGGTAATAGCGGGCGTTCTCCAGTTGCTGCTGACTGCCGCCATCCCTTAGTAAAGGGTCGTCGTTTTCTTTCCACGGGCTGAGAATCACCAGTTTGTCAGAAGGTGCATGTTCAAAACCCCAGCTTTGGTAGATTCTTTGCGAATCGTCTTCCAACCCAAAGCCCTGCACATGCAATTGCACGGTGCTGTCCATATCCGGGTCGCGCAGTGCCACCCAAGCCACCTCACCACATTCGGTACAATGCACCGCCGGCAATTGCTTCTTATCCGCCAGCGGTTCATCCAGCCAATTAAAGCGCGGGCTTTCTGCAACCAGCAAACCGACCCGTCGCAATTCCCGCAACCAAACCTGCACCTGGGTAGGCACCAAGGGGAAAGCGCGGCCTGAGCGCAACTCCCGCGCCTGAGCGACCAGTGCTAGAAAGGCCATTAGTGCCTGAGCCCTGGCTTCCACATCACCTACGGCACGAAAGATAAAATTGTCTTTCGATAATTGTTGTAACAGCTCGTCCCACCGCACCACACCATTTTCGGTTAGTTTGAGAATGCTGTGAAACAACGGCTGTGATCGTAGCCATTCGCCTAGAGCTAATGCCCAGCGAGTAGCATCATCCAATTTTTCCAGGCCTTCTTCTGAAATCTCCCCTAGCTCCACCAAACGCAGCAATGCCGGGTGATCCAGCGCTACCGGATATACCGGCGCATTATAGGCGGGAGCCAGTCGTTGGGCATAAGCCGGAGCGGTTTCCTTGGTCAGTGGCAAACAAGTTTCGGCGCTGGGTATGGTTTCGTTGTCCACTACTGGGCGAGTAACTTCATAAATCGCAAAGCGGTCTTCAAGAATCACTGCATCATTGGTGATGGGTTCCTCAAACAGGCTTTCCGCAAATCCACACAAGCGGTTGATCGGGTCATCGCGAGTTTCATCCTCACCGCCTGCTATGGTGGCACTGGTACCCACAACACACAGCTTGCCTTTGCTTAGCCCTAAACGCTCCTTCAGGCGGCGAATCAAACAGGCCACATCGGCACCCTGAGCGCCGTCGTAGGTGTGCAGTTCATCCAGCACCAGGTACTTCAACAGTTCTGGCGCATCTGCATTGTCCTGCCAAATGGCATGGTCTTTGGGCCGCATCAGCAGGTAGTCGAGCATTTTGTAGTTGGTGAGCAGGATATCCGGCGGGTTCTGCTGCATCACCTCACGGTTGGTGATGGCGACATAGCTTGCCTTTCCGCCGGGCGAATTAGGTGGAATAATCTGCACTTCACGATAGGTACTGTCTTCCTGCCCCGCCTTGTCTTCGCTGCCTGGTTGCATACGGCCGGTATACAGGCCCACGCGAATTTTCGCTTTGCGCACCAGCTTGCCATTCAGGCTGACATCCGAAGACAACAGATCCGATTTTAATAACTCTTCGGCGAAACGACCGGCCTGGTCAGCGGCCAGAGCATTCATCGGGTACAGCACAATCGCTTTAATACCGCGCTTATTTCCCGCCTGGTGCTCACGCAAACAATGGTCGAGTAACGGAAACAGAAAACACTCGGTCTTACCTGAGCCGGTACCCGTAGTCACAATGGTGGGCTTCGGCTTGTTGTTTTTGGAAGTCAGTCGACGCCAGGCTTCAAACTGGTGTTTAAAGGGTGTAAAGGGCACCGGCAAATCAAAGAAAGCACCGGGGTCACCATTGGCCAAGCGAAATGGACGGCGCAACTGTAACCAGGGGCCTTTGAAAATACCGCTTTCAGGGTCATTAAAAAACCGCGCCAGCGCATCTTCCATCTCACGGTTGCGCATGGGAAAGGTTGCTTCGAGGTAGTGGCGTACCTGCTTCTTAACTTCCTGAGCCAGGGTTGCGGGTAACATCAGGCAACCACCTCCTGATAAGCCCGCTGCGCCAGAGGGATTATGGCTTCAATATCCTCGTGGGACTTAACTCGCAGATATACACCGCCAAGCGTTGCGTTGACAATAAAGCTCTTATTGCTGGTATCCAGACACAAGGCCTGTAACTCCGGCTCCAGCTCCTCATAGTCGAGGGCAAACAATACCGTCAGGTTTCTTGAGCGGGGCACCGCCTGAATAAATTCATTGGGCGAATAGAAGGTAATATTCTTTTTGTTGAACACCGCTGTGGATTCAGGGCACTCCTCGGCTACCATATGTTGCAGCAATTCCGCTAATGCTCTGTTATTGCTATTGATACCCACCACATCGCCAAGATTGCGATGTCCGCTGAGGCGTTGCTTCTCTTTCAACTCGTACTCAGCCACCAAAGCTTCATCTACCTGCAATGGCCGCCAGATACCCAGTGCTTCTTTGGCAAGGCGTGCACCACGCTTTTCCATTTGTTCCTGCGTCCACTGATCAGTCGCTTTAAGCTCTTTATTCAAACGCAGCGGGCTGGTATCAAAACCATTCTCAGCAGTCTTTTTAATACTGAATTCTTTGTCACTGTATTCCGAGTTGTACCCCGTTAGCGTCAGGTTACCGAGCCGGTGTAACCAAGTCTCATGAATATCTTTCCAGTTAGGTCCCAACATGGTTTGCCACGCCTTCTTCATATTTTCGTTGCGCGGCATAATATGTTCGATGGTCAAGCTTTGGGTATTGAGCTGTTCTTTGCTATTAGCGTTTTCAAGTTTTTCCAGCACATAGTGACAGATACGTGTCTCGTACAGTTCTTTGTGTATTAACGCCTCCTCGAACTCCTTGTCTGTTGGGTACCGGCTGTTTTTACTGAATCGAGCCAGCTCTACTTTTAAACTTTCGAATGGCTTTTCCGCATCAATTTTTTTTGCCAACGTGGCAAAGATATTCCCCAGTGAGCGTGTCTGCATATCGCACACAAGCCGGCGCAGGATATAACTCTCCAAATAGCGCACCGCATCGATAAATTCGGTTTTACATAGGGTTCCAGCGTCAAAACATTGGAAAAGGCGCATTATGGTGGGCGAAGCAACTTCTACTAAAGTCCGCAAATCCTTAAAAGCTTTATAAAGGTCAGTATCTTCTTCTACCAGCAAACTAAACGCGGCATAGTACTTGCCAGCATTCAGCAGCGTATCCAATAGCTCTCGGGGTGTTTGGGTAGCACTGCATTCCAGAAACCACTGCTTGAACAATGGATAGACATCCCGCGCCTTTACCAAGGTCGTGGATTCTGTGACCAGGGTGAGGAAATCCTGCATAAAACGATCAAAGCGGCTGCTTTCCTGCTTGGTAAATAGCTGCTCGAGTGGAAACCAGCAACGCTCATACAATTCCGATTGAACATCGTGGGTCTGACGCATCAATACAAAATTACGGATTAAATCTGCCTGGCTGAGATCTACGCCGGTAGAATTCAAGCTTTCAAAAATCGCTTGTGGGTCATCCTGACCGGCATGCAGGGTCACATCGACTACTTTCAGTTTTAGCAAGCCTTTAAAGGCCGTTTCTATTTTTTCTTCATCATCCAACAGCTCACAAAAGTACTGAAAGTTTTGCAGTACTTTTTCTGAAGCGTTTTTGGGTAGTTCATGCTCTTCAATCAAGGCTCCCAATGCCGGGAAATCTCCCTGAGTTAAAACCAGGCGATAACGGTTTTCTCCCTGATAATGGCGATTAATTAAATAATCCTCTCTGATACCCTCTAACATCGCACCTGCAATAGTTTCCTTGCCGAAACTTTTGGCTTTGGTCATCAAAGCCAAAAGAAACAGGGTAATTGTTGTCAAACGTTGCTGACCATCAATCACCTGAAAGCGACTTAAGCTGGCTTGGCCTTCGTAATCAGGTATGGTCACAACTGAACCGACAAAATGGCTATCCAGCACCTTGGATTCGCCTACCCGAATCACATCGCGAAATAGCTGCTCGCAGTTTTCCTCTTTCCAGCTATAAGTGCGCTGAAAAATGGGGATTAGAAACTGCTTAGTACCGTTTAAGAGCTGTAGTAAATTTGTGTCAGACGCTTTCATGCGATTTGCTCGCTTGTGTTCAAACCCAATCGTTCGCTAAATACTCGATAGGCGGTTTTGTAGTCCTCGATGCGATCGACGTGATTAAAGGGGGGATAGAAAGTTTTGGTGACGGTTTGATTGCCGTTGTCAATTTCCCAAGTGACAGTTACCGGAGACTTGCCATCATGGTTGGTTAGTGCTTCGCGCAGCTCTTTGGCGCCAGCATCTTTTCGAAAAGAGCTAGGAAGTCTAGCCCCTTCAGAGTCATAGAGATCACTATTTTCGTAGCCAAAAAACACAGGGAATTGCGATTTATAAATCGATATCAATTCGCCGCACGATATGTTTAGACCGATAGCCACAAGCACATCTAACTCTAATAGTGCAATCCTCCGCGAATAATCCGTAACCAGTGAAAATTCTTTCCTCCATTCTGGTTTCAATTCATCGTAGTCAAGTTCATACCGCTTATTTCCCGCCCCGCGCTTTGAATACCCATCCGAAATCATCGACTCATCAAAGGATTGGCGCCATATCCTCTCGTAGTGACTTGAAACACAATTCAGCCTTAACGATCTATTAATTATATTTGGCCATACGCGACGATCTGGCAAAGGAAGATTGGTAACAGCAGACCCTATAATATCCTCCCTACCACTTAACTTAACCAAAAAGTCCATAATAAGACTTGAATTAACGCCAACCAAAAGAACTGAGTAAATCTCTCTAAAATATGTAATACTGTACGTGCTGATTACATGCCACGAATTCTCTGGCAACAAACATGGGATAAGGGTTCTCTCATTCGTTGGCTGCGCCCTCTTTCTATTCGCATACTTATAATATTCAGACCACCTCTTCGGAAGCGCATCCCCAGACTCTAGAGCCCTGTAAGAAACTTTATCTTTTAGACAATCAAAAACGTACTGCTCACAAAGCCCCTTCTGCGAAATGACGCTTAAAACATCCGCATCGCTTAATGATGGATCATCTACGTACAAATAGTACTTGCCATTTTCTCTATAAAAAACATTGGGATTTAGGTTTGTTCGACCTCTATAGTCCACCGGTATATAACCAGGAATCGTTATCTCAGGAAAAAAGTTATCTATTTTACTAAGTCTAGACTTATCCATGATTTCATAAGTAGAACCGGGAAGGTAATCACCAGGAATAGAAGTCAAATCAACAGCACTGTACGACTTATTACTTGTTACTTGAGTGAAAGGAGTCTTATTAAAGGGGGTTGAAACATAGTAATTTGGACCTATGACTACCCATTCTCCTGCATTTGAGGGTTTAAATGATGGGTTTTCATGCAAGGCGATTAATCCACTTTTTTTTCCTTCGGTTTCGCCAATTAGAGTGGTGCTGTAAAAATCAGAAATTTTTTGTTCACTCGATTGAGCCCTAGCATTCGATATTTTCTCTAGCACATCTACGTAATCAACAAGATGTAACTGGGGCATGGAAACCGTTAATGAGTTCTCGTCTCCCAAAGCAGCGGCAATGGTTTCAAGAACCTCGCTATCAACGCGAACTATCCTGGAAGAATTCCCCCTCTCCTCCCATTCTCCTTTATTATTCTTAATACCAAGAATCTCTTCTTTTAGTGCAATAGAATCGTACGAGCGCTCAATCGTTTTCGGCGAGAATAGGTTAAATATCGAAACAAAATCAATATCGTTATTATCAAACCCTGAGTATAAGCAAATGCAATAATTTTCTTTATTGTTCACATCTCTGAAAAGTTTCTTTTCATTTCTGAAATGAAACAACTTTCGCAACCTCTTGTAACATTTTTCCCTCGCCTGCTCCGCACCGTCCTCATTATATAAGTCGAAGGGATGAAGCAGGGCAGACAAACCGTTCGCAGACGATATCATCCAAGACAACTCAATGAACGATTTGTACAAGTTTGAATTCGCCTTTGAAGTTGAGCTGTAATAGGAAGCACTGCTCAGAAAACGAGAAAGCCCCAAAGTGGTGGTCTTCGACTTAACATAGTCAGCACTAGCATCTGAGATAAGAATTGACTTTAGTTCTTTCTGTATTTTTTCGGCACCGCCCCCTGCCACACCTAAACTAGGATTGAGCTCATATACATAATGCTGATCTTGCCAAGCAATCTTGATCCATGGTGGATTACCAAATATCAGATCGAAACCTCTAGGCTTTCGTTCTATTTTATTGGCGTGAGGCCCCATAACTTCCGTAAAAATCAACTCCCAATGGTGAAAGTGCTGTTCGCCATCAATAGTCCGCGCTTCGCCATACCAAGGCACCGCATCTGCCAGTTTTTGCGCATCGGGCAACTGCTGCTGACTGGCCTGAAACAATGCTTCCAACTGAATTTCTTTACCCAAAGTAACATCAAGCATGGCGCGGGTGCTTTCGTGCTGTACGCTGTCGCAACCCAGCAACACTTCTGCTGCGGCCAGCCATGCTTCACGGCTCGGCAGTTGGCTATGGGCCTCTAGCGGCCAGAAGTAAAAGCTGCACCAACTATCCATCAATAACTTCAAGCGTTGAAAGGCGCCTGACTGTGCTTCGAGATTGGCTTTTAGATTTTCTTGAAAGGCGAGACTGGGACTGGGTTTGCAGGCTTCCAGGCTCTCGGCTGGCACCGGCCATACGGTCGCAGTACATTCGGTATCTTTAAGCCCCTGAATTCGGTGCTCAGCGTAGTCCTGCCACAGGACATCAATACGCTCACAGATATCGCGGGCTCGGGCAATATCCTCCGGCCGCCAGTTACTTTTAACCTGCTTATTGTTCCAGGTTTTGATCGCCTCACATTCATCCGGCCAGTACTCGCGCATCAGCTTGTCGCGGGCAGCGGGTGCCATATCTTCGTCCCATACCAGGAAGTGGTAGATTTCCCCTGGCTTGCGCTGCTCACCCGGCTTGAGCTGTCGAGGGGCAGCGGCATCTTTGCCATAAAACGCACCGGTGATTAACTGATCTTCTGTCCATACCGCTCGGCGCGCACCGATGAGTGAGTTACCGGCACGCAGGCGCAGACCAAACCAGGGCGTTGCTCCGGGCTGGTAGAGATCCGGGCTGCCGTTTTCACCTTCGGCAATTTTTAAGCGGTGGATGGTAGCCAACCACAGCGACAAGGAGCCCAACTCGACTGCCGTGGAGTTTAAATCGACACCGTAGACATTGTGCACGGCGATATAGTGACGCACCCGACGTAGTTCGTCTTCGTACTGGCTTGGGTCAATGGATTGTCCGATTTGCTCTTGTTTTAGCTGCAGGTAATGTCTTGCCAATTGATCAATGGCTTCCACCAGGAACGCTGCAGAGCCCATGGCCGGTTCGCAGACCGTGAGTTTTAAAATCTCATCAGCCTGTTCCGGGCCGAAATCTTTTAAACGTTCTTTTAAAGCCTCGCTGATCAAACAGCGGGTGAGCACTTCTGGCGTGTAATAGGAGGCGCTGTTGACCCGATCAACGCCGTTCAGGTGCAGGATAAATTCGCCTGTTTTGTAAATCCGTGGTTGCTGAGTACGGTGCTCCAGCACGATTTCGCCAGTTTTGAAATCGGCCTGTCGGGTTTCCGGTACGAACCAGGTGGGGGTTTTAGGGTCAACGGCGTTATCCAGCACCACTGGTTGAGGTTTGTTTTTGGGCTTTTTAGGCTTTTGGAGCACTTGGATCAGGTTTTCTTTGGCGAAGAAGCCTTTATAGGAGAGCAGACCTTCGTACACGCTGCCTAACTGAAGAATTCCCAGCTCGGCGTAGTTGATGCGCCCGATCTGCCGGCTATTGCTGCCCGTGCCCAAACTCAAGCGGCGAATCACCTGTTGCAATACACGGTTGCTGAGTAATACCCGGCTGAGCAGCGGTGTAGCGTCCGGTGCAAACAGAGTGGCAGTCAGCGGCTGGATGACAAAGGTTTTTACATTGCCGGTGGCAAGCTGCTTGCGCCCCGCTTTGTCCAGAGTAAGCTGTTTGCTTTGGCTGCCAAATAGTTCGTTTTGCTCCGGCAGGTTAATCTTCCAGGTACTGGATGATTCGGCTTCATTCTCCTCTTCCTGCTCAGGGTGAAAGCCTTCGTGCACCAACGTAAACAGGCGGTTAAGGTGTTCGGCGTAGTAGCTGCCGTCCTCAGACTGGGTGCCCGGTTCGCCCATATCGGCAAGATCACGCAAAGCTTCGAGGCTGTAACCGAGCCGATAAATATCATCGGTAATGGGCAGAATGCCTAGTTCACCTCCACGTGCCTCTGCATAGAGGCAAAATAGAATGCGATAAACATAGACTAGGGCATCATGTTTGAGCTGTTCGGCTGTGACTTCGCGGGTACCGTCGGGTAGTGCCGCTTCTCGTTCACTTAGCTGGCGAAAACCGAGGTTTTTGGCGCGACGTTGCTCTATCCAGCCATTGGCTATCAATTCGATCGCTTCTCGCACAGCAGCTTGCAGCTGTTCAGAAACGCCGTGGGTACTTTTCAGCGAGCCTTCGCGCAGCTTCTCATGCAGAACATCGTCGGACTCAGATTCGGGTGCCAAGCACTCATGAGCCAGCAACGCTGAGATAGCGTCAAAGGCATTTTTATCTTTAGTTGCGAAAGCAGCATCAAGATCGACATAGAGGTAACGGCCTTGCGCATAAGTGTGGGCATCAAACAGGTAGATTTTGCTACCGGCGAGCAGCATGGCCCAGCGCGGGCGATCTTCCTGTTTGAACAACAGGGCTATGGCTTTTTCCCACTCGGTGATCAGGGTGGGAAGTTGTTCGATATGATTGTTAGATGGTAGGGAGTTAGTGGGAGGCTCAACGAATTCTTCCAGCGCCTCTTCTACTGTATCGCCACTGCTCAAGCAAAAGGGCGCCTGTAAAATCACGAGCCAGGGCTGACTGTGACGGTGCAGACGCAACAGTGCTGGCAGCTGCTTCTTTTCGGTTTCCAGGGTAATGGCGACCGGTTCCGGGTGATACCCCAGTGCTGCCATCAATTGCGGGTGCCAGCTTTGCAGGACTTTACTATCGACCCGACTGCGCAGTTCCGGCTCAGGATAATCCATCGCCTCGCTTTTGGCTGCATAGAACGCTTCGCCCAGCGCTTGCAGTTTTCGCGGTGTGGATTGCGAACCCTGCTCCTTCCAGCTTTTTGCGTACTCGGCGATATCTTTACTAAAGCCGTCTTTGCCCGCCAGATAGTGGGCGGAGAAATATTCGCCGACGTTGTGAATAGCTAATTCCAAACCCATTACTTCACCCCTTCTACAACCAACACCAGACGGGTACTGGGTTCATCTACCGCCAGAAAATGGGCATTGCGCCAGTTCTCTTCCCTGTCCTGCAGATACTTTTCCATTTCGTCGCGCTGTTGGCGCAGCTTGGTAGCGCGCTTGCCCTCGGGAGGGAGCCCATACAGTTGTTCTTCAATACGGGTACCCCAGCGCTGGAACCATTCGTTTAAGCGCTGCTCTTCCTGCTCCAACCGTGGGCGGATCAGACTGCGGCGTTGGTCTTTTAGTTGCTTCAGGTGCTGGATGCTTTGCTCTACCGCCGAGGAGACAAAACCACTCAACAAGGCATCAGACAATGTGCCTTTTTTGCCCGAGTTGGCGAGCTTCTCAAAACCAACACTGGCCAGGGCCTCTTTCAGGGGGCGAATATCGTAGTGTCCCCCTTTACGAAATGATACCGCGTGAGTATCGACGATGAGTGGAGTACCAGCGCGAGAACTCACTTGGCCAATAAAGCAGAATAGCAACTCTCCTGCTTCCAAGTGTGGCGAAGCAATCAATGGTGCCTCGCCCCGCGCCATTAACATCATCAACCTCTCATTTAGCCACTGCATTACCGGGTGCTGCTCGGTTAACAGTAACTCCCGGGACCATTGACCTTTTTGAGCGAGGGCCGCTTTGATCGCAGTGTTCACTCGCTCTACTTGGGTGGTGAGGTAGAGACAGCCATCCTCCGGCCAGGCTTCTTCGGGGATCGCAGTAGCGCCGAAGATCACATCGCCGCTGGCCTTAGGGGAGCCGAGGCGACGCATTAGATCTGGCGGTGGATTGAGAATGATTTGATCCTGCGTTTCTTGCAGTGGCAGGTAATGGCTTTTGCCCTGAGTCTCTTCTATGGCTTCCGACAGAACTTTGTAGCCGCGTTTTAAATAGTCCGCATCCCCCATCAGGCGGGCGCGGGAATTGTCAGCTTTACTAATTTGTTCTGACGCAACTTCTGGCGCCTGCTGGGTCTGGCCCGACAAAAAGGCCATAAAGTCTTCGTGACCCTCAGCAGTAGCAGCCAACAAGGTATCTTCCAGATTTATTGATTCAGTGGATTCAGGGTTGGCTTTTTCGAGCAATTGCATGTCGCCTGCCAGAATACCCTTCTCGGCGAAGTATTCAGCTTCCTTGTCTTTATCGTAGAGCTTTAACACGCTTTCGCCCGTGCGGGTACTGCGATTGATCTCTTCGACTTTGCCCACCAAGCGTTCAAACAGTTCCGCATCGCCTTTAAGCAACCCCTGCTCGCTGGCGACCATAAGGTAGCGCACCACCGGCTGATGCTGTTGACCAAAACGATCGATACGCCCGTTGCGCTGAATTAGTGTGATGATGGACCAGGGCAGATCGTAGTGGATGATGTTGTGACATTGGTGATGCAGGTTGACCCCCTCTGACGCGACATCAGTGGCAATCATCATACGCATCTGGTTGTTGCCGGTGCCAAAAGACTCGACTGTTTCAGCCAACTGGGTATCAGCCATACCGCCATGGGTAATGCAAATCACCTGGCTCGCCTGGGCATCGGGTTTAGTACTGAATTTTAGCTTGAAGTGTTTAGAAAGGGCTTCACTCAGTGCGTCTTGGGTCAAGCGACTTTCGGTAAAGATCAGTACTCGGGGGCTTTTGGCTCCGCCGTCCCATTGGAGCTCTTCCAGCTCGCGCAATAGCAGTTGAAAGCGTGAGGATTTTTTTAGCTCAAGTTTATCCAGCACCTCAACCAAAGCGGTTAGGTGGTTCACCTCCAAAGTTTTACCTTCTTTATTAGCCAATTCTTTTAAGCGCTTTTGCGCGGTCGAACGGCATGCCTCGGGACTGGATAGAAAGGACTTATACATGCCCCACTGCACTATGGCATTGGATACAATGGTTTTATCCAATACCTTGTTCCTGATCTCAGCCAGGTGTTGATATACAGCCTCTTCCTCTGGCTTTGCCTGAATACTGGTTTCGGACAATGGCACTACGATACGCTCAGCGAAGTTATCACCGGCTTCTGCGCGCACATCTTCTTTAAATCGCATCATAAAGAAGGGCTTGATGTCGGCAGCTTCGTATTCTTTGAGTTTGGGGTCAGGAATTGCTGAAGGGTCTAAAAGACTAATCAATCGGCCGAAGGTCTCACGTTTACCGTTGTGTGGGGTCGCGGTTGTCAAAATCATGCTATTAGTACGCCGGGACAGTCTGCGAGCCAAGCGATAGCTGAGGTGCTTTTCAGGGTTAGTACCACCTGAAACGTTGTGTGCCTCATCGATCACAACCGCATCCCAGCGAGTGTCTTCGAGAAAGTGGCTATAGCGACCGATGTCTTTCAGGGTATCGATCGACATAATGATGCGGTGATAGACCTCAAAGGGATTTTTCGAGGCGGGTATTTTCAATTGCAGTTTGGCCAAGCCAACTGAATCCAGTCGCGTCAGGGGAATTGCAAAACGATTCCAGAGTTCAGCCTGAAACTGCGCCAGCATGGATTTTTTTGCTAGCACCAGAATGCGCTTCCCCTGCCCGCGCTTGATTAGCTCAGACAAGATCATGCCCACTTCAATGGTTTTACCCAAACCGACCGCATCCGCCAGCAGCAAGCGCGGCCGCAACTGGGATATCGCGCGCTGAACTGCTTCTTTCTGATAATCCATCGGTTTAAACGCACCGATACCCTCAACATGAGGATCGGGGTCTGTGAGTGGCATCTGACGCAACTGCGCCTCGAGGAAAAGCTTGGAGCGGTTATAACTGCCAGATTCGTCCCGAACGAGCTTGGTTTTGCGGGGGTCAACCGGGATGATTTTTTCCAACTGGGTTAGAAAAGCTGCTTCATGCCCGCGCGTTAGGTCGTCCGCGCCGACGCAATAGATAATCTGGTCCTGCTTATTTGCTCGGCGACTAGCCGACTCCACGCGATGCACCAACCATTCGGCGTTACGGCACTCGATGCGCATTCCTGGCGTATAAGTGGTCAAAATTTGTCTTTCCCGTAGAGATGTAAACCCAATTTTATAAGTATGATTAAACCGGTTTACGACTATTTACCAATTGCTCTTGAGCATACCGGAGAGTGTTAACTTTAGACCCGGTCAAGCAGCCCCATGCCTGTATTTGGTCGCCCCTGCTCCTGAAGCAAAAACAGGATAAGCCCCCTATACTAAAATCGCCAGCGACATACCGTCATTGAACAAAAAGTGCACAGAAATAGATTTAGCGCTGTTTTTTATGAGCGCGAATGAGGACATCCAACCCCTCATGGGGGTCAAGGCCGAGGCAAATGCAATAATCGACGAACTCAACAATATCGATGCGCCTACGGTCCTGCTCAAGCTTACCGATAATGCTGTGGTGCCTTCCGACGCAATCTCCTGCCTGACGCATTGTCATACCTTTTGCCTCGCGCTGGGCTTTGAGCCAAGCTCGAAGCGCGGTGTAGTCGTGTGTGTAGGGTGAATGTCTCATTGTCGCGATAGTAGAGACAAGGTACAATGTCGCGAAATTCGAGACAGCCGTTAACCAAGATGCCACCCTCTCCACGTATCGAGCCCACCCTCCTTCGAGTTCTCACTGATCGTGAAGGTACTCCTTTTACACGCGATGAGCTTCTTGAAAGTTACCGAGCTCTACAGGACGAACACGGAAGAAAGACCCGAGCATCATGGCAGTTTATCGACCGCAACCTGCTACGTTTAAGCAAAGCTGGCTTGCTCGACATTCAGGACGATTGCCCAGATCAAGTGCGACGCTATCTTTTCGGCGCGAGTAAAGCGCCCCCTCCATCAACTACTGCTCGCCCTAAACCTGCAACACTCGGTGTATTACGCAAGAAACTCCAGCAACACCGCATCGAACTACTCACCACAATAGGCGAAACCGAAGCGTATGATGAGGTTTGTAGTGATCTTCCAGAGCTGCAAGCGGACATCCAGACCCAATACAACGAGGCTCGTGATCGGAGTGTCAAATTGCTCGGACGCATCCGGGCTCTTGAGTCTTTAATTGCCAACCAGGACTTTAATGCACAATGAAACTACGTGATTGGCAGCGAGATTGTCTAAGTCTTGCTAGAGAAAGGTATGCAACAGGACAGCGGCATTTCTTATGTCTAGCCACACCTGGCGCTGGCAAAACGCACCTGGCGTCTACATTGGCAACTGAACTTCTCGCGAAGAATCAGATCGACCTGGTGGTTTGCTTTGCCCCCTCAATTATTGTTGCTGATGACTTCCAAGCCGCCCTTGCTACTCAAAGCGGTGAGCGGTTTGATGGACGCTTGGGAGCTAAAGGGCTAACGCTCACCTACCAGGCTATGCTCACCCAACCGGAATCATTTTGGTCCCTCTTCCAGACCCAGCGTGTTTTTGCCATCTTTGATGAAATTCATCACTGTGCCGGCCAGGGTGTCGACGACGCCAATGCCTGGGGCGTACCGCTCATAACCCGCATTCAAGATTATGCTTCCTTTACCCTAGCGCTGACCGGTACCCCTTGGAGATCCGACCAACGCCCCATTGCGCTGGCTCGGTATGGAACTGATCAGGTAGAGTGCGACTACCGGTACGGGCTAGATCGCGCGATTACAGATGGCGTTTGCAGGCTACCCCAATTAACCCTTATCGATAATGACGACATTTACGTCAGTCGTGACGGGCATACCGAGCATTTTCGCAGCCTGAAAGCTTTAGTGAGTAGTGAAGCTTGCCGATACGAAGAAGTGCTTCGTGCTGACAGCCTGATTTCATATAGCCTCGGCCTGGCAACTCGCAAGCTTAATAAATTACGGCGTAGTGATCCTAATGCAGGTGGGCTAATCGTTGCCAGCAGCGTCGAACACGCACACCAAGTCCGCGAAATTTTGCATCAGCAATTTGACATTAATGCCGCTATCGCAACTTACCAAGAGCGCGATCCACTGAGCACTATTCGCTCATTCAAATACGGAGACGCGCCTTGGATTGTTAGCGTAGGGATGATTAGTGAAGGGACTAACGTCCCTAGATTGCGAGTATGCTGCCACCTAACTCGCGTTAAGACCGAATTGTACTTCCGGCAGGTGCTAGGGCGAATACTTCGTGCGAATGGTACAACAGGCGAAATGGCTTATTTCTATATGCCCGCCGAACCGACACTTGTCGAGTATGCTGAGCGTTTGATCGAGGACATACCTGGCAATCAGTCTGTCGTGCGTCACACACAATCCAGTTCGGTGAGCATTTCAGCTCCAGAAACCACCTCCCCTCAGATTGATAATGGCAATTTCCAATCGGAGATCGACCTGCACATTATGGAACCTAGCTCTGAGCTTGATCACCGGCCTTTACCCCCCTCGACTCTCGAGGCGACCTACGACTCCTGCGTTCATTGGTCTACGCGTTTCCGCAGTCAGATCATGCGGCTTCAGGGTATTACTCACGCATGAAAGCTCCGTTAAAGAGTTCAGAGCCAGGAAGCGCCGGTATAAAGGGCTATTTGCATTCTGAGGTTGGAAATGACCTTGGATACATCATCTGATCGCCATCTCTTTTGTGCAAAAGGTGGTTGATATGATCGGAGTAACTGTCTCGAGAAGTCACAAAGCGGACAGTCACAAAGGAAAAATTCTGCAGCCTCAACGCCGCAAACAGACGCGCAGCTTTACCGCGTCGGCCTGCCTTGCCTTGTTACATGCATTTGTTATACTATGTGCTACATAGTAACACATACTTACACATTTGGTGATATTATGAAAACCGAAATGCTAAGCACCCGAATAGACCACGATACCAAGTTAGCATTTACTAACGTTTGTGAAGATATGGGACTTAGCCCCTCCCAGGCGTTAAAGCTGTTTGCCAAAGCTGTAGTTAATTACGGCGGCATACCTTTTGAGCTTAAAGTGAAGCAGCCCAATGCAGCAACGGCCGCTGCCATCTCCGAGCTAGAATCCGGGAAGGCAAACTCCGCTCGTAATGTGGAAGAGCTATTCTCGGATTTAAACATCGGCAAGCTCGACAATGCTTAAACTTGAGTACTCAACCCAATTCAAAAAAGACTTCAAGAAAATTGCAAAACTTCCAATCCCCGACGTAGTTGAAGTCGGCCATGTTATTAAGCAATTGCAGCTCGGGGAAACTCTGCCGGAAAAATACGTTGATCATCCATTATCCGGAAACTGGCAGAGTTACCGAGATTGTCACGTAAAACCTGACTTGGTTTTGATTTACAAAATCGATGATGCGTCCCTCAAGCTAGCTCGAATTGGCACCCACGCCGAGTTATTTCGTTAGCATGTAACGCCGTGGTTTGGGGCCGCAGTGGAGCGCCAGCGGAACGGAGGTCCCAGCCGCAGGCGACAACACCACCTTGTTATGCGCTGACACGATTACATGCCTCCACTTCGATAACATTTAACTTTGGACAGTTTTCTGTGCCAGCCATTGATACAAGATACGGACAATTGTAGAGATCTAGTACCTCAAGATTACCAAGCTTCTCGATACCCTTTAAGGACTCCAGTTTTCGAGAGGTAAGATAGAGTTGCTTGAGATTAACCATTGAGGTGATGGGATCTAGGTTGTTATGTGGGTAATTTTGAATATTAAGCTTTTCAAGGGATGCTAGTTCAAGCAATGAACCAAGACCTTTAGACCAGGTTATTAGAGCCACCCTTAGCTTTGAGAATGCTGATAAATCAATTTTCTGAGTTGATTTATATTGCAGGCCAAGTATCTCTAGTTGAGGAAGCGACTCTATGACTTTTATCCCTTTTGCCTCCCAGCAATAAATCTCTAGGCTGCGAAGGAAGGAGAGTTTGGAAAGGAAAGTCAAATCATGGCCTTTGAACCCAAACGAGTCTGTAAGCCTCAAGGCATGTATTTCGTTTTCCCGCATATATGCAATCACTTCATCGGACCAAGCCCCCTTTAAGATAAGGACTTTACCAATTCCATTCTCATCTTCTCTTATCTCGAAATTATTCATGAACTCTCTTGGGCGCATAACGCAGAGGTAACCGGCGCCGGAGCGCCAGCGGAGGAGACCAAAAGCGGCACGCTTTTGGCGTCCGGTTGACCGCCTGGTTATGAGTTCCCTGATGGCTCAATGTCTTCACCGAACATGATTCGATGCCCCTCTGGTGTTGCTACACCAAACTCACGCAAGCCCCAAGGTTTATCCGATATTGCCTGGAAGATCTCGGCGCCGCGTTGCTGATAGTCACGGTACAGGTCGTCAATGCCCACGCAGTTCACATACGCGAAGTAGGAATGGTCATGCGTTTCACCGGCCGAAAGCTCGTCCGGACAGTGCCCCAACATGATACGAAAACTGCCAAGACTCAAGAACGACCAGCCGTCGACACGGAACCGGACGGAAAACCCAAGCCTATCGAGAAAGTAGCTCTCGGTCTTCTCAAGATCCTTGACCGCCAGAACATGCTGAGTGGCTTTTACTTCAAACACAGATGACTCCCTTCACGAGTGCGGATACTCATAACAGTTTTATTATGAAGACCGGGGCCTTATATCACTTTGGCTCCCTATCTCCAGAATTGGATTCGGAATGGCGTCAGAAACCCCATTTATATCAAGGGGTTGATAGAATTTTATGGAATTGGTCGCCGATGATAGCAAGACTTACTCCCTCTATTTTTCTGAAATTCCTTTCGCTCGATCATAAACCCATATTCCGAGAAATCAACAGCTTAGACTAAGGTTTCCAGAATTAGTGAGCCCGCTTCTACTGAACAAGCTCTTGACTGCATTCCACGATCACAATACTGTATATACAAAAGGGGTATCCATTTAGCTCCACATAGCGTATAACTACTGGATGGATATCCATAC
>OJGW01000101.1_pt1 | contig 22812 bp, 20 predicted proteins | sample 1594511 | NCBI WGS metagenome assembly OJGW01 (sample SAMN05416844, study PRJEB24817) | seawater metagenome | isolation source: Sea water | place: Canada:Atlantic | collected 2013-07
ATTGGCCAAAAAAAAGCCCGAACTCGTTAGGTTCGGGCTTTTTATGGGGCCATCGTTCAGTTTTTCAAGCTTTGACTAGCAATCGCTCGCTATTGAATTGGCGGATAGGGGCGATAGAAATCGATCGCGTCTTCTTTCCGCTGAGCAATAATAGCGTAATACCCACGACGACTCTCAATCAGTTTGAGGAAGTCTTGTGCAGACTTGGTCGAACGCTCATCACCCGCTTCAGAGGCAGCGGAGGCCGCGTCTTTTGCTTCGTCGAACAACTGAAGCTCTAAGAGTGCGCGCGCAAGGAACAGATACGTATCCGAATCGTCTTTTAGGCTTCCCTTGTCGATCGCCGCTCTAAACGCTTCTGCAGCTTCTTCGTAGTGATACATCACATAGTGAAGGTAACCAAGCGTGTCGTAAGCGTTGCCTGTTTCATCGAGCTCTGCTGCAGTTGTAGCTGGAGTAACCGCCTCTTCGAGCTCATTAGCAATCAGTAGCATCTGCGTGAACGTGATCATGTTATCAACGTTCTCTTCAACAATCTCGGCCTCTAACCCTTCGCTGATAATCTTTGCGCCGCTAAACGACACTTCGATTCCTGCGAGGGACTGTCCTAAGTTGAGGAAGCGCGTTTCGTCGTCCATTAACCCTTTGAGATAATAGAGGTTTAACGATTGGACTCGACGATCGTCGTCTTCGAGAGTTGCATAGATAGCGCTTAGATTCTGCCAGTCGGTTTTGTTATCAAACTTGACGATCATGGTCTTGGTCAAATCAAGAGCACTGTCGAAATCTTCCAGCGTAAAGTACAACCCGTTAAGATAGGCGTAATCGTCTCGTCCTACAGGTTCGCGATCGGAGAATTTTATATCCATGTAACCGAGCCAAAAGTCACGAGCCGGCTCGTATTGTTCTAGCTGATAGTGCGCATAAGACAAGCCACGATAGACGACACTGTCTTCGAAGTCAGATAGATCTCTCCACTCTTGATAGTAGCGAATCGAATTCTGCCAGTTTTCTTCTGCGGCGTAGAGTTGACCCAATGAACGCAAAGTTCTCAGGCGAGTATCTGTGCGCAGTGTTTCGATCGTCAAAAGCTCTTCGAAAATTTTCACCGCTTCGATATAATTTTCTGTCGTCAGGTAATAATTAGTAAAAAAATTAAGAAGCGTAGACTTTTCAAAGTCGTTCATTCTCTCGTAGCGACGCTCGTAGAGCTCATCGAGAGCGACTTTGGCACCCGCTAAATCAGGCTCATCTTCCTCGTCTTCAGGAGACATCATCTCTTGAATTTCGCTGATAGCCCGCAGGACCTGAGGTCCTAGCGTTCCCGAGGTTCGAGCCTCAGGAGGCTTGCGCTGGCCATCTTCGTCCTCTGCGGCAAACACAGAAAAACTGAGAGGAGCGATGACGATGAGAGCGACTAACGCACGTTTAAAATTGATAAGATTTGACATGGTTTAATCCTCTAGCTCGTAGCGGAACAGATACTGAACACCTGCAACCTCTACGCCCTTACCGTCGACTACTCTGGGCTGAAACTTAAACCGTGCTGCGGCACGCTCTGACGAGCGATTGAATATATTCGCAGGCTCGGCGTCGACAACCGCAATCGTTTCTTCGACTACATTGCCAAGTCCGTCTACCGTAAAGCTCACGAGACACCAGCCTTGGATTCCGCGCTGAGCGGCCCTGGTTGGGTATTGTGGAGCAATAGCAACGAGTGGCAGGTAATCACCATCAGTTGCCGAGATAGACGCGTTACTGAGCTCGAGACCGGTGTCCATCTGAACCTGAGAGCGATCGATGTTTAGATCGGGACCATCAGAGATGGTTACCTGACGCTCAACCTCTTCAACCACCTCGGTGATTTCCTCAATAAGTTCGGGCTTGTCGATCTCTTCGATTACCTCGAGTTCAATCTCAGGCATTGTTGAGTCGACGATCTTGACGACGTTCAATGGCTCATCTAATCCCTCACCCGTCTCAATGAGCGCTTGCATAAAGAAGAAGAGACCAAACGTGATCAATACAGCCATCGCCATGGATGCTGCCCATCTTACAATAACCATAGTCTAAGCCTCCGCCGAGATTGATACGTCGTTGATGTTCGCTTCGCGAGCCGCTTTCAAAATAAGCATGATCTGCTCATTGCTTGCGCTCTCGTCGCCCTGAATGATCACTGCCGAATTAGGCGCGTCTGCAAGCCTTAATTCGAAGCGAGCACGTATGAATCGAGGGTCTATTTGGTCTCCATCGATCCAAATATCGCCTTGCGGACCTACAGCGATCAGGATCATATCACCTGATGTATCTTCAACCGTCGAAGCATCTGGCTTGCTCACATCTATTCCAGCCTCGGTAACGAAAACCGAGGTTACGATGAAGAAGATGAGCAAGATGAAGACAACATCTAGCATTGGGGTCAGGTCAATCTCACCTGCTTCGTCGTCACCCTTTCGCTTGCTTAAGCCTTGTTTCATTATTCTTTAGCCCCGTGTAATTCTGCAAAGAGTATTAGTGCATATTGTAGGAGAGCCACCCTACTGCTTTTCAAGATCTGCTTTTCGCGGGTCATGAATTTTATAAGGTAGGAGTGGGCTCCAAGTAAGCCGCTTGTGGTCTAAGACCTAGTCGCTTAGCGGCAAGTTGTCTTCTAAGAGTTCTATATCGCGATCGACTTTCGCTTTAAGATAGTTCGCAGCAAAAATACCCGAGATCGCACCTACCATTCCTGCCATCGTTGGGATCGTTGCCTTGGAGACACCACCAGCCATCGATTTAGCATCGCCGCCGCCTGTTACGGCCATGACGAAAAACACTTCGATCATGCCAGTAACAGTTCCGATAAGGCCCAGCAAAGGACAAATCGTGACGAGCACTTCGATAATGGGCAACGTGTTACGCACGTCGAGAGAGATCTTAGAAATCATCATCGTGCGAATCTGGTGGGCGCTCCACGACTTTTTATCACTGCGTGCGTACCACGCAGCTAACGTCGCTTTAACGTTAGCTTTGTGAGTAGTGTTGAGATACCAGACGCGTTCGAACACGAGTGACCACTTCACAAGAAGCAGCCAAGCTATAATCCATAGCACTGGCCCACCTCTTAGCATAAAGCCGTTCACCGAGTCGATCATGTCAAGAAATGCGAAATACATACTATTTCCCCTTCTGGAGTCGGATTAGCGAGCGGCTGCTTGCTGCTCTGCTTTCTGAGCGATCATACCAGTCGCTTGCTCTTCCAGAATGTGGATGATGTTATCCGCACGGCTCTTTACTACTGTGTGCATAAAGATCGTCGGGATCGCCACAACAATACCGAGTACCGTAGTCATTAGGGCTTGTGAGATACCGCCAGCCATAATAGTTGGGTCGCCTGCACCATACACAGTGATCTGTTGGAACACCTGAATCATACCGGTTACCGTTCCAAGGAGACCGCCAAGTGGCGCGATCGTTGCGATCATTTTGATCAGCGTGAGCAGGCTTTCAAGCGCAGGTGTTTCCTGCAGAATAGCCTCGCCTAGCTTCAGCTCTAGCGTTTCTGTATCAGCGTTCGGGTTATTATCCGCAACCATGAGCACTCGCCCCAGTGGGTTGTTCTTCGCTGGTGTGCTGCTCTTGAGCTGGCTGCGTACTTTGGCAGAGGTCAATTCGAGCATCAACAGGCGATAGAAGCCAAGAATAATACCGATGATACCTACACCAATAATAATGAAGCCGATTGTGCCCGAGTTGTTGCGAACCTGCTCTTCTACTGATGGGAAGTTAACGAGGTTAGCCATAACCTGACCGCCGACTCCACCTGTAGGATCAATGCCTACCTTAGTGAAACCTGAAGTCGCGCCTTCTAGATCGCTAGCCATGCTCAATGTGCCTGCATCTGGCTGCTTTGGAAGCACTTGGAGGTGGCCAATATTGCCCGCGTAGCTGAGGTATTCGCCTTCGGAGATCGAGTTGAAAGAGCCAATGCGCGTAATCGAGCGAGTGGCTGTCTCACCTGTTGGCAGTGCAACTTCACCTTGATACGTGACGACGCGTGCCGATTCGGTCATTTCTTGCTGCATGAAATACCAGAAACGTTCGATTTCACCAACGTCTAGCTGTTCAATAGTGCTTCCTGCTTTCTCAATAAAGCCTTCGATATACTCACTGCGGCCTGGGTACTGCGCGCTGATCAGCGAATTTTCGAAGTTGCTTAAGAAGTCACCCGCAACACCTTGTAAGGTGCCGAAGAGCTCGTTCAAATCGCCGCGACGGTCGCGGAGTACTTCGCGCTTATCGCTGATAGTGATTTCATTTGCTTCGAACTGGTCACTTAGCTGACCCTGCGTACGCTCTTGCTCTGTAATACGCTCTTTAGTCGTTTCCAGAATTTGAGCCTGACGCGCTGCGTTTTGCTCGAATTCCTGTAACCGCGCACGGTATTCGGCTGACTCCGAAACCTTGTCGCCTTCGACGAGATTCAAAAGACCTGAAAGCGACGTAGCCTCTTGTGCTGCAACGTTGCTTGATGCTGCCAGGAGGAAGGCAGAGAGAGAAAAATTAATTAGTTTAGATGTTATTTTCACTGTGCAGCCTCCGGAGCTAGAACGGGCAATTCAATAATTCGTGGAGCGTCGAGCTGTGATGCGACGCGGATCGCTGATTGGATGGCGGTGCGGTAATCGCCAGCTGGCAACTCAACCCACTCACGCGCATTATTGTCCCAAGCGCCTGTCACTTGACGATCTGTAGTCTGATACATCAATGCAACACGACCGATACGAGCGATGTTGACATCGCGCTCGGCACCATTGATGACGATGGTGTCAGAGTAAGTTTCAGTCGTGCGGCCATAGCTATTCTCGGTTTGATACATAACGAGAACCTGGCGGAATTTTTCTGCGATCGACACATCAGGATTATCTATAGCTGCGCGAGCAAAAGAGATTCGGTTAGCCCGCTCGTCTACATGGAACGGATAATCTAAGGCGATGAACTGCTCTATGCTCGATAGCATCTTGTTCATCAGGAGAGGGATCTCGCGAGTCACGATTTCTACGTTTGCGATCGACTGGTCGAGTGACGCAATATTCTGTTCTTGAATAGAGATCGACTTACGGAAGCCGGCGTTCAATACCAGCAAGGCTTCAAGGTTATCATTCTCACGCTTGAACTCTTCATATGATGAGCTGGCAGCGTTAGCAAGTCTGCTGATTTCCTCTTGAGTGGCTGCTGAAGCAGTGTTCTTGCTCCCAATCACGTCCATTGCTTTCTCGAGAATGCTGCTATCGATCAGAAGTGTTTCGACTGGTGCGCTGATCTCAGCCGCGATCTCTTGCGCTTGAGTGATATTCACTACGCAGGTCGCTAATACTGCAATCGCAGTCACACCCAGGTTAGTAATCCGACGGTTTTTCATGTGCCATCCTATTTATTGTTAACTCGATTTCTTGTGAATCGCCAAGCCGTAGGGCTTAGCTGGTAGATAAAGTTGCTCACCCTACGGTGCGAGCAGCTCGACGACCCCTTTATAATTAAACTCATATCCCTTCTGTCAAGATGATCTAAGAACCGATCAAGTGCAGGAGAGTATCAGATCGAACCAAACGCTAGAACTCGTCGTTGCTTCGGAGATTCGTAACTGGCTTTGCATGCCCCTTCTTTTTATCAAAAGTTACTTATCTACCCATTACTCCTGCAAAGTGAGTAGCAAGGTAACCTGGATAGGGAAGTTAGGGAGAAACGTTGCAGAGTCCCCCGAAATTCGGTGCTCTGCGCCGAAATTCGCGTAAAGACTAACACACTACAGAAACGTAATAGAACCTTTTGCTCGACAAAAAGTACAAGAATAATAGGTTGATTTGATCGCCCTTTTAAGCATGTTCTACTCGGCGAAACAGTATTTGAGCACACATAAAAAAAAGGGGCTAAGGCCCCTTTTTTATTAACTGCCTGTAAAGACAATTATTACCAGCCTGTTAACTCTTTGAGTCCATTGCCGATTTCAGCAAGACTGCGAACAGTCTTAACGCCAGCGTCCTGAAGCGCTGCGAATTTATCGTCCGCCGTGCCCTTGCCACCTGAGATAATTGCTCCGGCATGGCCCATGCGCTTGCCTGGGGGCGCAGTGACGCCAGCAATGTAAGCCACAACAGGCTTAGTCACATTCGCTTTTATGTAAGCGGCGGCTTCTTCTTCTGCAGTGCCGCCGATCTCGCCGATCATAACGATCGCCTCAGTCTTTGGATCTGCTTGGAACATGGCCAAGATATCGATAAAGTTTGATCCCGGTATAGGATCACCACCGATACCAACGCACGATGATTGCCCGAAACCGAAATCAGTAGTTTGCTTAACGGCTTCGTAAGTCAAAGTGCCCGAACGTGAGACGATGCCTACTTTACCTGGCAGATGGATATGGCCCGGCATGATGCCAATCTTGCACTCGCCAGGTGTAATCACTCCCGGGCAATTTGGACCGATGAGGCGAACGCCAAGTTGATCGCAGCGCTCTTTGGCGATGAGCATGTCGAGCGTCGGAATTCCTTCGGTGATACAAACGATGAGTTTAATACCCGACTCGGCTGCTTCAAGGATAGAGTCTTTGCAAAAGGGGGCCGGCACGTAAATAACAGTAGCATCGGCTTGTGTCGCTGCATAAGCTTCGGCCACTGTATTGAATACAGGGAGTCCCAGATGCACCTGTCCGCCCTTTCCTGGCGTTACGCCGCCAACCATTTTCGTGCCGTACTCGATAGCCTGTTCCGAATGGAAAGTGCCCTGAGCGCCAGTGAAGCCTTGGCAAATAACCTTAGTGTTCTTGTCTATTAGAATGCTCATTCTGCACCTCCAGCTGCTGCGACTACTTTTTCGGCAGCGTCGGTCAGACTCGTGGCCGCAATGATGTTAAGACCGCTGTCGCTTAAGACCTTACGACCTAGTTCGGCGTTGTTGCCTTCGAGCCTGACAACTACGGGAACTGCAACGCCAACTTCATGAACAGCGCCGATGATGCCTTCGGCAATCAGATCGCAGCGAACGATGCCGCCGAAAATATTAACGAGGACAGCCTTTACATTGGTATCCGACAGAATAATCTTAAACGCTTCGGTCACGCGCTCTTTTGTTGCGCCTCCCCCTACGTCGAGAAAATTAGCTGGGCTGCCGCCGTGGAGCTGGACGATATCCATGGTACCCATAGCGAGGCCCGCGCCATTGACCATGCAGCCTATGTTGCCATCGAGTGCCACATAGTTCAGCTCCCACTCGGCTGCATGTGCTTCGCGTGCATCTTCCTGAGAAGGATCATGCATTTCTCGCAGTTTCGGCTGGCGATACATCGCATTGCTGTCGATGTTGATCTTGCCATCGAGGCAATGCAAATTGCCTTCGGCAGTAATTACCAGCGGGTTGATTTCGAGGAGCGCTAGATCGAAGTCTTCGAACAGTTTTGCAAGGCCTAGGAACAAACTGGTGAACTGTTTTACTTGACCGCTATTAAGACCAAGTCTGAATGCCAAGTCTCGGCCCTGGAACGGCTGTGCACCTGTCATGGGATCGATTATCGCCTTGAGGATCTTTTCGGGCGTTTCTTCAGCGACCTTCTCGATCTCTACACCGCCCTCAGTCGATGCCATGAAGACAACGCGTCGAGTGGCGCGGTCGACAACGGCGCCAAGATAGAGCTCTTGAGCGATGTCAGTGCAAGACTCTACGAGAATCTTACTAACGGGCTGACCATTGGCATCTGTCTGATAAGTTATTAGGTTTTTGCCAAGCCATTCTTCGGCGAAAGCTTGCGCTTCGGCTGGTGAGTCGACTAAGCGCACGCCACCAGCCTTACCTCGACCGCCAGCGTGTACCTGCGCCTTTACTACCCATTTATCACCGCCAATTTTCTCAGCAGCAGCCTTAGCATCGGGCCCATTATCGACAGCGATGCCGGTTGATACTGGAAGGCCGTATTCAGCAAAAAGCTGTTTGGCCTGATATTCGTGAAGATTCATCTAAACTCCATTTTCTGTAAGTAAACTAAATTCCTAAACTAGCGACGCTTCCGATTGCCAATATGAATGGCGTGCCCGTTAGCCGCTAGTGCTGCCTCGTGCACCGCCTCTGAAAGCGCTGGATGCGAGAATATGGTTAAACCGATGTCCTCGGCACTCGCACTAAACTCCATGGCGATAACAATTTGCTGCAGCAGATCTGCCGCACTGGCGCCAATGATGTGACAACCCAAAATTCTATCTGTGTTTTTGTCGGCGATAAGTTTAACCATTCCGTCCGCATCGTTTGCTGCAAGCGCTCGTCCACTTGCGGCAAAGGGGAATACGCCGACATTAAACTCGACGCCGTCGGCCTTGAGCTCTTCTTCGTTTTTGCCGACCCAAGCAATCTCTGGGTGGGTGTAGATAACCGAAGGCACCAAGGCGTAATTGACTTGTGTCTGTTTGCCGGCGAGACGCTCGACGACCATCACTCCTTCTTCGCTTCCTTTATGCGCTAGCATAGGGCCACGCACGGCATCGCCAACTGCGAAAATTGTTGGGATCGAGGTAGCACATTGTTCATTCACTTTGACAAAACCGCGTTCGTCCACCTCGAGGCCAATCGATTCCTCGACAATGTTTTGGGTATAAGGGCGGCGGCCTACGGCAACAATGAGTTTATCGAAGATTTGTGTCTTGCCACCTTCACCGTCAGTGTATTCAACAGTGACGGTTTTCTTGGCGCCCTTGCCCGCAATTTTACTGCCGGTCACCCTAGCGCCGAGCTTGATATCTAAGCCCTGTTTGACGAAGAGCTTTTGCGCTTCTTTGGCAATTTGTTTATCGGCGGCAGGCAGGAAGCCATCCATCGCCTCGAGCACTGTTACCTCAGAACCCAAGCGCGCCCAGACGCTGCCTAGCTCCAAGCCAATAACGCCGGCACCGATAACCCCGAGGCGTTTGGGAACAGCGGTAAACTCTAATGCACCGGTAGAATCGACAATGGTCTCCTGATCAACAGGCGTTGGCGGGATTTCAATGGGGACCGAACCCGCCGCGATAATAATGTGTTTCGCTTCGAGAACTTCAACCTCACCTTCGTGGTTGGTCACCGTCACGCTATTGGGGCCTGTCACCTTCGCTACGCCGCCAATACCTGTGACCTTATTTCCCGCGAAGAGGCCGCTAACGCCGCCGGTAAGCTGGGCAACGACTTTGTCTTTCCGGGCTATCATCGCTGGCACATCGACGCCCACTTTACCAACCGTAATGCCGTGAACGTCGAAATGGTCTCGTGCTTCCATGAACTTATGAGACGAGTCAAGGAGCGCTTTTGAAGGGATGCAGCCTACATTGAGGCAGGTGCCGCCAAACACAGTCTTGCCTTCTTTATTTAACCACTTTTCAACACACGCGGTGGAGAAGCCAAGTTGAGCGGCGCGGATTGCCGCAACGTATCCGGCGGGGCCTGAGCCGATTACTACTACGTCGTATGAGCTAGCCATGTCGTTATCCTAATTTGGGTGACTTAGATCTCGAGCAATAAACGTGTAGGATCTTCGAGCAAATCCTTCACTGTGACCAAGAACTGAACAGCTTCCTTGCCGTCGATCATCCTGTGATCGTAAGACAATGCTAAATACATCATTGGCAAGACAACAACCTGGCCATCTATTGCCATTGGTCGTTCCTGAATCTTATGCATACCAAGGATCGCAGTCTGAGGTGGGTTTAGAATAGGCGTGGATAAAAGCGAGCCGAAAACGCCACCATTAGAAATAGTAAATGTACCCCCGGTCATATCTTCGATGGCAAGTTTGCCATCACGGGCTTTTTCGCCGAAGTCTCGAATACCCTTTTCAATGTGAGCAAGGCTCATATTGTCAGAGTTCCGCAGAACAGGAACAACCAGACCACGAGGCGAAGACACGGCAACGCCTATATCCTGGTAGCCATGATAGACAATATCCGCGCCATCCAAAGAGGCATTGACCGCAGGATACCGCTTAAGCGCTTCTGTACACGCGCGCACGAAGAACGACATAAAGCCAAGACGGACGCCGTCGTGCGCTTTCTCGAACTCTTGCTTATAGCGGTTGCGAATTTCCATGACCGGCGCCATATTGACCTCATTAAAGGTCGTTAGCATGGCTGTAGACTGACTCGCATGAAGCAGGCGTTCTGCAACTTTCGCACGGAGGCGACTCATCGGTACGCGTTCTTCTAGACGCCCATTAGATACCGCCATCGGAGCCGTTGCAGGCGCGGTAAGGGCTGAGGCTACGTCTTCTTTAGTGATACGCCCTGCCTTACCAGTCCCGGCGATCGCCGTGGCATCAACATTGTTTTCGGCGATCATCTTCTTCGCCGCAGGACTTGCCGGGGCAGATGTTACCGCGGCGGAAGCCGCAGGTGCAGCGACGGACTCCGCGGCTGGTGCCGCAGTAGGTGCGGCTGCGGTAGCTACACCTGCTGCCACGGTACCAATCGCTTGATTGCTTACAATTGTGTCGCCGGTCTCTTTTAATATTTCCTGCAAAACGCCGTCGGTGGGCGAAACCACCTCGATGACGACTTTGTCGGTTTCGATATCAACCAGAAGTTCGTCACGCGTAACGCTGTCGCCAACCTGCTTATACCAGGTTGCAATAGTGCCATCGGGAACCGACTCAGGGAGTGTTGGCGCCTTAATCTCAATAGTCATGTCTAGTCCTTTTGAAGAACGGCCGCTAAGCGGCTCGATAATCTATATTCTAATTCTTATCTTACACGTTGTGATAAATCGGGTTACCTCTCAAGCCTGTTACTTCATTGCCTCGTCGAGGAATTTCTCTAACTGCGCAAGGTGCAATGCTGGGTAACCAGCCGCGGCAGCCGCAGAGGCCTCGCGTCCCGCATAACCTAATACAATTTTAGGGAAATGCTTTTTAATTGGCCGCTGGAAGTGATGCTGACTCGAATACCACGCCCCTTGGTTTTTAGGCTCTTCCTGACTCCAAGCGATTTTTTGTACGTTTGGATAGCGCAGCAAACAAGCCTCGTATTCTTTCGCAGGGAAAGGATAAAGCTGTTCTAACCGGATGATCGCAATGTCGGTGATTTCACGCTTTCGTCGCTCAGCCAACAGATCGTAATACACCTTTCCAGAGCACACGACGATCTTACGCACATTCTCAGGGATGATAGTGTCATCTATCTCGTCGAGTACCACTTGGAAGCTGCCTTCGGCCATTTCCTCGAGTGTTGACACCGTTTCCTTGTGCCTAAGAAGACTCTTAGGCGACATAACAACCAGAGGCTTGCGCATTGGACAGAGCACTTGCTTACGAAGCATGTGGAAAACTTGTGCCGACGTAGTGGGCAAACAGACTTGAATATTATGCTCTGCACAAAGTTGCAGGAAGCGCTCTAGTCGAGCCGAAGAATGCTCAGGCCCCTGGCCTTCATAGCCATGGGGAAGCAGCATCGTCAGGCCACAGAGGCGTTGCCATTTGTGCTCGCCACTCGTAATAAATTGATCGATAACAACCTGTGCTGAGTTCGCGAAATCGCCAAACTGAGCCTCCCAGACTACTAGCGCGTTGGGTGTAGTAGTTGCAAAGCCATATTCGAACGCTAAGACAGCGACCTCTGAAAGCAGCGAATCGTAAATTCGGAAAAGGCTTTGGTCAGCGGAAATGTTTTGCAGCGGGACATGCACGTCACCAGTTTTTTGGTCGTGAAGCACGGCATGTCGATGTGAGAACGTTCCACGGCCGACATCCTGCCCCGTGATACGAACCATATTGCCGCTGGTCAAAATACTTGCGTAAGCCAGGCTTTCAGCCATGCCCCAATCAACGGGAAGCGTACCCTCCGCCATCTTCTTGCGATCGGCCATCACTTTGCCAACCTGACGCTGAAGATTAAATGCCTCAGGTACTGCGGATAGCTTTTTAGCGAGCCCCTTAAGGTTCTTAAGCGGAATCGACGTGTTGTAGAACGAGCTCCACTTGTGACCTATGTACGGGCTCCAGTCGACAAAGAGTTCGACCGACGGCTCTTTGACCAAACTCTTGACCACGTGTTCGCCATTGTCGAGCGCGTCACGGTAAGTCGTATTTAGTGCGTCGGAGTCTTCCTTAGAAATCACCCCTTCGTTCGCTAATCGCTCGGCGTATAGGACTCGCGTCGATTTATGGCTCTTTATCACCGAGTACATAGTCGGCTGGGTAGACGAGGGTTCATCCGTTTCGTTGTGGCCGCGCCTACGGTAGCAAATAAGATCGATGACAACGTCTTTTTTAAATTTGTTACGGAAATCTAAAGCAAGTTGTGTCACGAAAAGCACTGCTTCGGGGTCGTCTGCATTGACGTGAAATATAGGCGCCTGCACCATGCGAGCAACGTCTGTGCAATATTCGGTGGAGCGGGCGTCATCCTGACGGCTTGTCGTGAAGCCGACCTGATTATTAACGATAATATGTACAGTGCCGCCCGTTCTATAAGCGCGGGTCTGCGACATCTGGAATGTTTCCATGACGACACCCTGTCCTGCAAATGCTGCGTCTCCATGGATAATTATAGGGAGGACTTTAGAGCCGTCAGTATCGCCACGCCTAACCTGGCGTGCGCGCACAGAGCCTTCGACTACAGGCGCTACAATCTCTAGATGCGAGGGATTGAAGGCCATTGCCATATGGACTTCGCCACCAGCGGTCATTATGTTAGAGGAAAAACCTTGATGGTATTTCACATCTCCTGAGCTCTTGTAAACCGCCCTACCTTCGAACTCATCAAAAAGGTCAGCAGGATTTTTGCCAAGAAGGTTTACTAACACATTGAGCCGGCCGCGGTGAGCCATACCGAGCACGATTTCCTTAGTCCCTGCGCTACCCGCTCGCTGCACGAGTTCGTCGAGAGAAGGTATTAAGCTTTCACCTCCCTCGAGGCCAAAACGCTTCGTGCCGGGGTATTTCGAATCGAGATGTTTTTCCAAACCCTCTGCGGCGGTAAGTCGCTCGAGAAGGTGAGTTTTGATGTCAGCGCCGAAGTTGGATATCCCATCGTTACTCTCTATGCGCTGCTCTATCCACTGCTTCTCTTCGAGATTCACGATGTGCATAAACTCGTAGCCAACCGCGCTACAGTAGATGCGTTCGAGGTTTTCGATTATCTCGCCCAGTGGTGCTTTGTCTTTGCTTATAAAAAGTGATCCTGTCTGGAAAACCGTTGAAGAGTCGAGCGGCCCAAGACCGTGGAATTCGAGTTCTAGATCAGCTACGCGTTCGCGATACATGAGGCCAAGCGGATCAAGCGCTGCTTTTTGATGGCCTCGCACTCGGTATGAGCTAATAAGCTGCATTACCTGAACTTGTTTGCTCTCGTGCTCCGAGTTGACAATCGCATCGTTACTGAGAAGTGGCGTATAGCGGCTGCGCTTGCCTAGCGTTTTGAAGTCTTGCTGAATGCGCGCATGCGAGACATCCCCTTTACCATTCGCAGATCCTGCAGGCAATTCTGCAAAGAAAACAGACCATTGATCTGGCACGCTAGCGGGGTCTTGCAAATAAGACTCATAGAGCGCTTCGACGTATTCGGCATTAGCGCCAGATAAATGACCGCTATCCCATAACTGCTGCATTGGGCTCGCCGACTTATCCTCAAATCCTTCCATTGGTTGTCATCCTTTTCGACAATCAGCGAGCGGTAAACCTCTCGCCAGCAGGGACTAGCTTAAGCGCTCTGTTCGATTAGCATCGAGCGTATATGACCAATAGCGCGCGTGGGGTTTAGGCCTTTAGGACACACTGCAACACAGTTCATGATGCCGCGACATCTAAACACACTGAAGGGGTCTTCGAGCCCAGCTAGTCGCTCCGATGCTGCCGTGTCTCTGCTGTCTGCTAGAAAGCGGTAAGCCTGGAGTAGGCCAGCAGGTCCGATAAACTTGTCAGGATTCCACCAAAAAGAGGGGCAGCTGGTTGTACAACAAGCGCAAAGAATACACTCATAGAGGCCGTCTAGTTTGGCACGATCTTCTTGGCTTTGCAGGCGCTCGATGTTTGGCGCCGGCTCGTCATTCATTAGATAGGGCTTCACTTTCTCGAACTGCTTGTAGAAGATAGACATATCTACTACTAAGTCACGGATAACCGGCAAGCCTGGTAGCGGCCTGAGAATTAACTTCTTGCCTGGTTTGACGACAGTCGACAATGGGGTAATACATGCAAGTCCGTTGGTGCCGTTTATGTTCATGCCATCGGATCCACAAACTCCCTCACGGCATGATCGACGATAAGCGATCGTTGTGTCTTTCTCTTTGGCTAGGTTGAGCACGTCAAGAACCATGAGGTCGCGGTCTGTAGGCACGTCGACCTCTATATCAACCATAACTGGCTTTAGGTCTGTTTCTGGGTTGTAACGATAAATGCTAACTAACACGATTCACCTTGCTTCAAACATAGTTTGATAATTGCGTTAAACATACTTGCCTAAACCGATGTTTAGGCAAGCTCCGAACTCTACGGTTAGTAAGTTCTGATCTTTGGCTCGAAGGTATCAACAGTCTTCGGCTTGAAGTTCACAGCACGCTTGCCTACTCGCTTGTCTTCTGGGAAATACATTGAGTGACATAGCCAGTTTTCGTCATCGCGCTCGCGGAAATCGTCTCGTGCGTGTGCTCCACGGCTTTCATCGCGTGCTTCGGCTGAGATCGCTGTCGCCACGGCAACCTCGAATAGATTTTCTAATTCAAGCGCTTCGATGCGAGCTGTATTAAACGCGTTGCTCTTGTCGATTAAGTGAACATTTTTGATGCGCTCACGGAGCACCTCGAGCTTCCTGATGCCATCTTGCATGAACTCGCCTTTACGGAATACGCCGAAATAGTTCTGCATAATTCCTTGTAACTCGGCGCGAAGCTCAGCCACGCTCTCACCCGAAGTCGTTTCGTTGAGGCGGTTTAAACGGGACATCGCCGCTTCAATATCTGACTCACTGGCGACGCGTTGCTCGATTCCTGAAGCGAGTTCCTGCTCGATGTGCTTACCCGCCGCGCGACCAAAAACAACGAGGTCTAGCAAGCTGTTGCCGCCTAAACGATTCGCGCCGTGCACAGAAACGCACGCTGCCTCGCCAACTGCAAATAACCCTGGAATGATTGCATCGACGCCATTTTCGTCTTGCATTATCGCTTGGCCATTTACGTTGGTTGGGATGCCACCCATCATATAGTGACAAGTCGGCACAACCGGAATTGGCTCTTTCACCGGGTCCGCATGTGCGAAGGTCCGCGACAGTTCAAGAATTCCAGGCAGCTTTTCGTTAAGCACGTCCTCGCCAAGATGGTCGAGTTTGAGCATGACATGGTCGCCTTTCGGGCCACACCCACGTCCTTCTAATATTTCAAGCACCATCGACCGAGCGACGACATCGCGTCCTGCCAAATCTTTAGCGTTTGGTGCATAACGCTCCATGAAGCGCTCGCCATCTTTATTGATTAGGTAGCCGCCTTCTCCACGGCATCCTTCAGTTACAAGAGTTCCCGCGCCGTAAATACCGGTTGGATGGAACTGCCACATTTCCATGTCTTGAACGGGGAAGCCGGCGCGGAGTGCCATGCCAACGCCGTCGCCGGTATTGATAAGGGCATTAGTGGTGGATGCGTAAATTCGCCCTGCGCCACCCGTTGCAAATACAGTTGCTTTCGACTGAATTAACACCGTCTCGCCGGTCTCGATACAAATAGCAATCACGCCGACGACCGCGCCATCTTGATTCTTAACGATGTCAGTTGCATACCATTCGTTTAGAAACACCGTATTGTTTTTAATGTTTCCTTGGTAGAGCGTATGCAATAGCGCATGGCCGGTTCTATCTGCCGCCGCACAGGTGCGTGCAGCTTGGCCACCATTGCCGTAGTCTTTGGACTGGCCACCAAACGGGCGCTGATAAATCCGACCGTTTTCAGTGCGAGAGAAAGGCAGCCCCATATGCTCGAGTTCGAAAACTGTCTGCGGGCCTTCGCTGCACATGTACTCGATCGCGTCTTGATCACCGATGTAGTCTGAGCCCTTGACTGTGTCATACATATGCCAGCGCCAATCGTCATTAGGATCGTCACTTGCGATTGCGCAGGTAATACCACCTTGGGCCGAAACAGTGTGCGAACGGGTTGGAAAGACTTTGGAGATAACGGCTGTCTTGTAACCCGACTGAGCTAACTGCAGTGCAGCGCGCATACCTGCACCGCCGCCGCCTACGATAACTGCATCAAAAGAAATTGTTCGTAAAGCGCTCATTTAGCTTCCCCAAAAAATCTGAATACCCCAAAGTAGGTAAACTGTAATCAATACTGTGCAACCGAGCTGAAAGGCAAGGCGTACGAACGTTGCCGCTGAGCCGAGCTGCAGCGTTGTTAAGTAATCTGTGGCAACAGTCCACATTCCAATCCAGGCATGCCCGCAGAGAGCGAGTACTGACATTAAGCTAAAAATGCGCATTGCATTATTAGAAAATATTCCCGACCACTGCTCAAAACTAAGCTCAGGGTTGAGTATAAAAACCCCAAATACAAAGAGAGAATAAGCGAGCAACACTACCGCGCTCACACGTTGCACAAGCCAATCAGATAGGCCTGTTCTGCTAAAATTCGTTGCACTAGTTACCATATCCAGACTCCAGCGGTAGCGATTAAGACGATTGATAGGACAAGCGTTATGCGACTTCCGATCGCAGCGCCAGCCAAAGTTTCACCAAATCCCCAATCCATAATGAGATGTTTAGTACCGGCGACAATATGGTAGAGGAGGCCAGAGACGATGCCCCAAACTACAAATTTAGCGACGGGGAGTGTCAACAAGCGTTGAGCTTCAGCGAAGCCCGCCGCGGACTCAAGTGACAAGCCGAGGAGATAGAGCAAGATCGCCACGCCAACGAAAATGATCACGCCGGTGATGCGGTGCGTGATAGAGAGTATCGCGGTGAGTGGGAATCGGATTGTGGTGAGATCGATATTTACTGGTCTGGTATCTTTCACGTTTAACCTTTCGAATTGATCTTGATGGAGTGAGTTAGCGCATTTTCGGGCTTAGTTAGCGCCAGTTGCTACCAATTGACGGCTTTGCGTACGTCGCTCCGATCAAACTGATTGAATTAATTAACAATTTCAACTTCGCAAGCGGCAGGAATTATATTAGCGAGCGTCCGTCAATACAATAGAACTTGGCTCTCTGAACTCAATACCGACAAGGTATTGTCGTAATGCTCCGACACCTGATTGGTTGCACGTACCAATACGCCGCAAGCCGCGCAATCGTTTACTTGCGCGGCCGTTGCGTCTAATTGTTAGCAAACCTTAGATCGGCCACTGTCCGCTGTTCTGTAATCGCTAAATATTTGACAAAACAAGGACTAATTCCCTAGTATTGCGCTCCCTGCGCCTAAGCGCAGCGACACTCTAGAATACCAAATCAGTGGCGATGAACACTATCTAAGCCCCTGTTTTTCCAAAAGAATACAATCTCATCAGGAGTACGCCATGAGCGCAAAAACCGCGAAGCTGCAGATCGACGGAATCGATAAGGTAATCGAGCTGCCGATATACGAAGGAACTACTGGGCCGGATGTACTAGATGTGCGCGGATTAGTTAGCGAAGGCGTCTTTACCTACGACCCTGGTTTTGTCTCCACAGCATCGTGTGAATCGGAGATTACCTTCATCGACGGCGGCAAGGGAGTACTCCTCCATCGCGGCTATCCAATAGAACAACTCGCTGACAAAGCGACTTTTCTCGAGACCTGCTTTTTGTTGCTTAACGGAGAATTACCGAGCGCCGAGGAAAAGACTGCGTTTGAGAAGACTATTCGCTATCACACGATGGTCGATGAGCATATTCATCAGTTCTTTAAGGGCTTCCCAAAAAATGCCCACCCAATGGCTATGCTAGTAGGCGTCGTCGGCGCCCTGTCGGCGTTCTATCACGACGATTTAGACATTGACGACTCTGCTCATCGCAAACTGGCTGCTCATCGTCTAATAGCGAAAATGCCTACACTCGCTGCGATGTGCTACAAGCATAGTGTCGGGCAGCCGTTTATGTACCCGCAAAACAATATGGGCTTTGCTGAAAACTTCCTTCACATGATGTTTGGCACCCCGTGTGAGGCGCCCAATGTGAGCCCGACGCTGGCGAAAGCGATGGACACTATCTTCCTCTTGCATGCTGATCATGAGCAGAACGCGTCGACGTCGACTGTGCGCCTTGCAGGTTCGAGCGGCGCGAACCCCTATGCTTGCATCGCTTCGGGCATAGCAGCGCTCTGGGGGCCTTCACATGGCGGTGCGAACGAAGCTGTCCTCGAAATGCTCTACGAGATTGGCGATGAGTCAAACATCGAAGAGTATATTGCCAAGGCAAAGGACAAGGAGGATCCCTTCAGGCTTATGGGGTTCGGCCATCGGGTCTACAAGAACTTCGACCCCCGCGCGACTGTAATGCGCAAAATATGCGACGAAGTTCTTAAGGAGCTTGGTGTAGAAGACGATCCACTTTTCCGCATCGCGCGAAAATTAGAGAAGATTGCCTTGGAAGACGACTACTTCATTAGCAAGAAGCTTTATCCAAACGTCGACTTCTACTCGGGCATTATCTTGAAAGCAATAGGTATCCCTACAAGCTTGTTCACTGTGATATTCGCCACAGGCCGCACGCCGGGGTGGATTGCGCATTGGGACGAAATGCTCAGCCATTCGTATAAGATTGGTCGGCCACGCCAGCTTTACAAAGGCTACACATCACGGGACGTGTAATACTCTTCATCCCCAAGCGTCAAAAGCGCTTGGGGCATTTTCTGAAAAGGTGATTTGGTGGAGCCTAGCGGGATCGAACCGCTGACCTCAACACTGCCAGTGTTGCGCTCTCCCAGCTGAGCTAAGGCCCCGATAAACCAGTCGATCCGAAGTCGGATCTGAGGAGCGCGCATTCTATGCAGATCAACTCTGCGTGTCAATCTGCAACGCCCTCTTGCCTTGTGTTTTGCCTATCTGCACCTGCAAACGCTCTACTGGCCGAGCTGAGCAAACTCTTTCTCTAAATTTTTAGCTTGTTTCTTCGATATTCCACCCAAGGTTTCGATGGCAATACGCAATCTGGCGCGCGAAAGATCGAGCCCAATCACTGCGATCGAATCGATAACCGAAAGTGACACTGGCTGGCCGCTAATAGCAACGAAAAGTGGCGCTAAGAAATCACGCACTTTGATATTCAATACCTCAGCTAGTTTCATGAGTGCAGACTCAACCTCGTCACGATTCCATGTCCCCAGTGCTTCGAGTTTCCACAGCGCAAACTGCAATGCTCTGCAAGCATCCACTGGCGCTAACTTGCAATGCGAAAATGACTCGGGAGTAATACTCACAGGGCCACTAAAAAAGTAACTAATAAGCGGTGCAACATCGCTGAGCTTCTCAACTCGTTGTCGCAACAGCGGTATAATAGACTCAAGGCGACCTGAATTTTGAGCCCACGCCAACAGTCGCGCCTGAAAGTCTGCATCGCTGCCCGACTCTCGTAAATATTTCCCGTTCAGCCAATCGAGCTTTTCTGTATCGAATACCGGCCCGCCTAAACTCACTCTGCTGATGTCGAATGCCGCCTCCATTGCTGCAAGAGTAAACACCTCGTCACCGTTGGGCATAGTCCAACCCATCATGCCCAAGTAATTGAGTAACGCCTCCGGCAGGTAACCCATGTCGCGATAGTAATTAATCGATGTAGGATTTTTCCGTTTGCTCAACTTACTCTTATCTGGGTTGCGCAGGAGTGGCATATGACAAAAGACAGGCGGCGTCCAGTTGAAATATTGATACAGCAACACGTGCTTAGGCACTGAATTAATCCACTCTTCGCCGCGCACTACATGGCTGATTTCCATCAAGTGATCATCCACAACATTGGCGAAATGATAAGTAGGCAGGCCATCGGATTTCATGAGCACTTGCATATCAATCTGCGACCAAGCGATCGACACTTCGCCACGCAACATATCGTTGAACTCACAATTGCCTGACTCTGGTACACGCATCCGAATGACGCAGTCTTGCTTCGCGGCAAGCTTGGCTTCTACATCAGCTTTCGAAAGATGCGCACAGTGCCCATCGTACCCGGGCTGCTGCTTCGCAGCCATTTGCTCTTTTCTCACTTCATCCAACCGTTCTGCAGTACAAAAACAGTGAAATGCGTGACCCGAATCTAAAAGGGTTTTTATGTGCTCGACGTATATGTCGCTGCGCTCGCTTTGACGATAGGGGCCGAAATCGCCACCTATCCCAGGCCCTTCATCCCACTCTAACCCGAGCCATTGGAGTGAGGCCAAAATATCATGCTCGGACTGAGCCGTAGACCTTACCTGATCAGTGTCTTCGATCCTCAAAATAAACTTGCCGCCGTGTTGACGCGCAAAACACCTGTTAAATAAGGCTATATAGGCGGTGCCTACGTGGGGGTCACCAGTAGGTGAAGGCGCTATGCGAGTGCGTACTTGAGTCATTCGTTGTCTCTATCAGCGAAAATGAAGAAGGCGTAAAAAACGCGATTATACTCGAAGCCGTGCAGAGACTCACGCAAAGGGTTTACCCACCTTGACATGAAAGTCGTCTCTGATTTAATACACCGCCGACATCCTCTACAACGTAACTTGCGAGAATCTATTGAGCACTTTAGCGATCGACACACAGCGAAACGAGCTATCCCATGTAGAGGCCCATCGGTTCTGTGTGGCGCCAATGATGGATTGGACCGATCGCCATGACCGCCGATTCCTTCGAGAACTGAGCCAGAACGCCCTGCTCTATACAGAGATGGTTACGAGTGCGGCTTTAGAATATGGCGATCGCCGTAACTTATTAGCGCACAGCCCAGAAGAATACCCGGTCGCCCTTCAGCTAGGCGGCTCTGATCCGAAACAGTTACAACTCGCCGCAAAATCAGGCGAAGACGCTGGTTTCTGCGAGATCAACCTCAATGTTGGATGCCCAAGCGAGCGCGTACAGTCCGGTTCATTCGGCGCCTGTTTAATGGCAGAACCTGAACTCGTCGCCCAGTGTATAGACGCGATGCGACAGTGTGTTGATGTGCCGGTAACCGTTAAATGCCGAATAGGCATCGACAATCAAGATAGCGAGGCTGCATTGCAAAACTTTGTCGGCGTTGTTGCAGACGCAGGCTGTGAGTTGTTTGTTGTGCATGCACGTAAGGCAATACTGTCTGGGCTCAGCCCAAAACAAAATCGAGAAATACCCCCGCTAGATTACGACCGTGTCTATCGCCTGAAAAAGAGTTTCGATAGGCTGACTATTATTATCAATGGCGGAATTACAGACTTATCGACGGCGATAGAGCAGCTAAATCATGTTGATGGGGTTATGCTGGGTCGGGAGGCGTATCAAAATCCGTTCATTTTGGCTCAGGTAGATGAACTGTTTTTTGGTGCTAACCCGAACACGCTTACTCGCAGTCAGGCACTCATGAACTACCTGCCTTATGTGGAGCAGCAATTGGCAATCGGGACTCCGCTTCAGCACATTACGCGACATTTACTAGGGCTCTTTAAAGGAGTTTATGGCGGCAAAGCCTTTCGCAGACATCTGAGCCAGAATGCCTATAAGCCAACCTCGGGCGTAGACGTGTTAGAGCAAGCGATGGACATCGTCGCCAAACATGAGCAAGACAAAGAAATTGAAGACTTGGGAATCAACGAATTATGCTAGCAAAGTTAAAGGCAATGTTTCAGAGTTCGCTTGGTGAATCTGCCGACTCAGGACAACTAGATGCGCTATCCGAAAACTTAATCACTGCGACCTTAATGGTGGAGGTAATGAACAGCGATCATCGGCTCGACGCCCGAGAAGAGCAGGAGTTTATTGCGATTCTTGTTAAAACACTTGGACTCGACGAGGAAGCGGCCGATGAATTACGCGCTTTAGCGCACGAAAAAGCCGAGGAGTCGACGTCGCTCTATGAGTTTACGGCGCAGGTAAATACTCAGTTTTCTGTCGATGCGAAACTATCGCTCATAAAAAATATGTGGCGGATCGCATTTGCCGATGGTGAAGTAGATCGGTATGAAGATGGTGTAATTCGAAGAGTGAGCGAATTAATTTATGTCTCTCACAGTGATTTTATACGTATGAAGATCGCCGCAAGAGACGGTGTCTAGGCGCTAAAATTCGCCAAACGGGTCATCAAGCACGCCGTCGTTATTGAGATATTCTCTGCGCTGCAAATAGGCTTCTCTAATAAAAAGATAACGATCTCCGGTAATTAATTCATCAAGCGCTAGAACACCTGACCTAGAATCAGTTTCGTCTAGTAAAAATAAGCCGAGACGCAGCGAAGGATCTTCGACACGCTGAAGCGGATTAAACACAGTGTCGATAATTAATCCGAACGAGTCGCGCACCGTGCTCGCGCCGAATACCGGCAGCATTACATAGGGGCCAGAACCAACGCCCCAAGTAGCTAGGGTTTGGCCAAAATCTTCCTCATTTTTACGTAGACCAAGGCTGCTGGCAACATCGAGAAAACCACCTAGACCAACAGTGCTATTGAGGAGCAACCGGCTGCCATCGCCTGCAGCTGCAGACAATTTTAGCTGCAATATATCGTTTGCAAGAACATTAATATCATCGACATTACTGAAAAAATTGCCGATCCCCTGCCTCGCAACCCGCGGCAAGAAAGTCGTATACGCGAAAGCAGTCGGTCTTACGACGAGCTGGTCGAAATAATCATTCCACTTAAATACATAGCCATTTGCCTCTCGCCAAGGATCGTTTGTGTGGGAAGCCGCGATCGACGAA
>OJGW01000114.1_pt1 | contig 21894 bp, 14 predicted proteins | sample 1594511 | NCBI WGS metagenome assembly OJGW01 (sample SAMN05416844, study PRJEB24817) | seawater metagenome | isolation source: Sea water | place: Canada:Atlantic | collected 2013-07
CGTGGGCTCGGAGATGTGTATAAGAGACAGGCTTATATAATTATTATCCATCTTTTTATATAACCAAGATACACTTACTTGTATATATTATCCTTTTATCTGTTTATTGTTTATATAATAGTTGGTGTAGCAATATATCTCCTTTTATATAACACCTATATCACCATCAGTATAAATAATATATTGGCACTTATATGTCTGTTATTTTATTTTTCTATAGTATCTTTCTATGTTTATTAGTATATAATAAAATTGAAAATAATGATTGATTCGTTGGCGTGAATTGATAAAATATAAAGTATAAGAATAAGAGACAAGGGGTATGTATGAAGTCTTTCGAAGAATTTACGTTAGTTGATTTACATGACTTTATAGCTAAACACAATATTACAAAAAAGGATGAAAGAGGATGTAAAGATGATTCTTTATCAGACAATCTTGTTATTGATTACGAACATTTAAGTAATCTTTTATCGTGCAAAGAAAGAAATGCAAGAGCGATTGTTGGTGGTGATACTAGTATAAAAAGACATCATTATGATCTATTGGCATTTCACACTAAAACCAAGCAACCGCAGCTTGTGTAGAGGTGATTATGCTTGGCGAAATTATAACTAAAGAGCAAATCAACGAGCTAACTCACACTCAGCATCTTGAGTATTCAGAGTTAGCAATCGCCCATCTTCATGATGTAGATTGAAATGGCTATAACAAAGCTAAACGACAGTCTAAGATACCTGATGGTGATAACTTTCTTAAAATAGCTCCTGCTCCGTACCGATCGTGGCCTGAATTTCATATGTTTAATAATGCTTTGTTAAAAAATGCGAAGTACGAACCGGTTGAGCACAAAGTTGAATATTCAATAAAATACACTTATCAGCCCGATACTGTTTCTAATTTAAATAAGCGAATATTTTTTGAAATTAAAGGCTGCTTTAGAAATATAGCTGAAGCGATGAATCGCTGACCTTCTTGGCATTTGCTTTGATGTAAAGTACGTAAAAATGGATTTATGAGCACTATAGAAGAATGGTGTGAGTTAATGGATCTTATTATTGTTACGCATCAGACTGATATTGATAAAGAGACTAAAGATAGAGCTATAAGGCAATAAATTATTAATAAACATGAAGTAGCAATTAAAGAACTGAATAAGTAAAAAGTACGCTACCAGTTTTAAATTTGTTTTATGCCGCCGCGCTGCGGCGAATCTTAGCCAGTATTATTTACCTATGCCTCCCTTGCTTTTCACTTCTACCCACACTAAGTCCTGTTTTTCTTTTAAAGAATATTAAAAAACTGCAACTAATGTGGGTAGCCACCGTAAAAGATAACTGGCCCCACTTAGCGCGAAGCGCTGCCCAAATCAAAGAAATAATAATAACAAGGCTCCCTTATGACCGGCAGAAAACCAAAACTTACAAGAGCAATTTGAGAAGTACCGTGAGAGACTTTCTGCTAGGTATGCAGCAATCAAGGCTGGTAGGTGAATGGACAATCTAGCCCCAATTGTGATAAAGACTCAGACAGCAACTACAGTAGATAGAGGCTATGTAAGCCCAACTAATGATAGCTCAACAATTGACATTCCTGATGTTGTATAAGAAGAAAGCCCCCAGCTAAGGTTTTTTTTAGCCTAATGCTGATTCAATAATGCTTGCAGTCTCGCTTCCATCTCATTTACGCTTCCATTGCCAACCCCATTATTATTGTTGTTGCCAACTGCTCTGACAAGAAGGTGTGGGTATTTTGCTAACCGTTTCTTTACTTCAAATAAACTGTATTTTTCAACTGTTTTATTAAAGTCTTTGTATTCACATACAACTGCAATCTTAGTAAAGTAAGTATGAGTAGATACTGCGAAATTAAGTAATGCACTTTGCTCTGGATTTGTAATCCAATTTCTTGCGACTTCAGTAGTATACTCACCACACTCAATCGAATTATAATCAACACCAGGTTGTTCCTCTAGTACACAAGCACGTGTTTTTGCTGATGTTGTGATGAATAACATTTTCATAATGAACTCCAGGGGCTTTGCCCTCTTTTTGTTTTACATTGATAATATAATAAAGCTCAAAATAATGCAATATCTAAGGTGAGTAATAATTAATAAGTTGATAAATATATAAGTGGTGATATAGTTAAGAAAAAGATTGCAGGATATTAAGGCTATTTATGGTTAAGCAAATGGGGAGACCTCATTTAAACATGATTGATAAAATGCGGCGTGCTGCACTTAGACAACGTGAGAATCTTACTGAGCTACAAGCTGTATTTGATGTCGAGGGCGATAATCAAGCAGAGATTGACACTATCACTGGCCCCGGTATTCGTCCAAAGCCTCGCTCAGTGCGACTACAGATAGCTAAAAATACCTTTGATCAAATGATGCATGGTATTCGTTTATTCGAGTCTGAATCAGGCTTACAGCATGTACCCATCGATTCGGTTGTTGATCCATTGCTTGAAAATAATACTGTTAAATTGGTCGGCCGTAAGCCGAAGGATGAGTTCACTATACTAGATCGCAAGCTACTATTAGCACAACGTAAACTTGCTGATACTTTAACTGAATGGCAAGAAGTAGGAGCTGATGAACCGGCTATTAAGAAGGCTACAGAGAAAACAGGGCAAAGGCATGGTCGAAAACCAAAGACTTATTCTCAGCGTGTTCTAGAACTCAAGAAAGAGATTATTGAGACTACTACTAAGATTACTGAATTAGAGTCAAAACTTAATAATATTGAGTTGATGGAACGTCAGATTCGTATATTGCAAAATAGTAAGCGTGACACTCTAAAGCTTGCTAAGGAAATGAGAAATATTTATGGTGATGATTCCGATGAGGCAATAATACCTGAAGATAAAGTTGCTGTTTACGCTACTGAAATCAAGCAAATCACAGCAAGAGTAACTAGATATAAGCGACTGGAAGAAAACGGATGGAAGGACCAGGGCATCGAAAGAATGAAACTGGAAAAACCTGCTGAAGCGGAGCTTCAGGCCCAGCTAGAACAAGTTGAAAGCAAAATTGGTAATATAGTATTAGATACACAAAGCAAATCATTCATCGATGAAAGCAAAGCTGTTGAGGCACAAGAAGATCTTAAGCGTACAGAGAAATATCTAGGTGCGCTAAAGAAGAAACAAGCTTTGATGCGCGAAATTGAGAAGATCGAAGCTGAAATGAAGACAATTTGACTTCAATTTCGAGAACAAGTATAGCCAGCGACCTGCTGGCTTTTTTTAATAAAGAACTTAATAAAGCAGAAAATAATAGCAATAGAAGATTTAAATTCATATATTATAGTTATAAATAACAATAAAAACAGAAGTAATAGTTCATGTTTGCACAGAACCATTTCAAAACCACTATTCATTCTCTAGCTGTTTGTTTCAATGACGATGACAGTGGAGAAGGCAATCAAGATATCTCAATTGACTTTACAAATCTAAGTGAAGAGCAACTTAACCAGGTTATGTAATCTGAAACTGGCAACACTTATGTTTCCACATAAGCTGAAACTATCGCAAATGATAAGGTAAGCAAACTGGTGTCAAATGGCAAAAAATCTACGATAGCTTGTCAAATGAAAGTAAATCTTAGACGACAATATTGCTGAACTTCAAAGGATCATTTCTTAAAAGCTCCTGGTGACAACAGTATTCTACAACAGAGATATATAGGTATTGTGCTTCAATTAATTGATACAAAACAACTTGTTTGTAATATGAATATAATATAGTTTGATTGTACAAATAAAGTGTAATTGTTTGTTATGGAATGTTTTTTTTAGCATAGATGTGTCAATAGTACATTAATTTACAATATCTTTGCTTCGTTTAATTAAAATAATTTCATATGGAGGGTCTTAGAACCCAGGCCATTTTTAATTATCACAAGGAGTAAATAGTGAAAATAGGTGTAGGTTCTTTAGTTGAAAGTGAGAGCGCTTTCAAAGGCGTTGGTAAAGTGGTTTCTATTTCCAGTGAGAAAAAAAGTGCAATAGTGGGGTTCTTTACTTCTCCGCTATCTCCAATTTCAAATCAAATTGAAGTTGCAGGTTCCGAGCTTATTGGTAAATCAAAATTGTTCGAGCAAACGGTGGTTTATTGTAAAGTTGGGAAGTCAGAGAACTGGCGAGCAGGCTTTTATGATGGGCAAAGGCCTAATGATGAACACTTAATTAAATATAACTATAACGACTCCGATGTAGTTCCTTTGGAGGAAGTTTTTGTACCCAACCTATTAGAAGGCTCTCAATTCTGCCCAGCCAACTTCTTAGCTGGAAGAGCTACAACTTCTCCTATGTACATCAATTATCGTACATCCTTTTTTAACTCCTACTTAAATCAAAGAGCTTCATGTTCCTCAATATCCTCAATCCCTAGTAGTGCTGTTAATTTAGAAATACATCAACTATCCGTAGTTCTACAAGTCTTGAATGATAATGTACAGAAGTACCTTCTTGGTGATGAAGTAGGGTTAGGTAAAACTATTGAAGCTGGATTTCTTGTTCGTGAACATATATTAGAATACACAGACAAGGCTTGTGTTCTCATTTTAACCCCTCCTTCTCTTGTTCAGCAATGGCGAGGTGAAATGAGTCAGAAATTTCATTTAGAAGATGTTATGGATGAGGATCTTGATGAAGAAGATCAAAAAGTCTTTATAGGAAGTTTTCAAGATATTTTGACAAGTAAGTTTATTACTAAAAAACCTACAATGGTTGTTATAGATGAAGGTCACCAGTTGGGTTCGTTTGCTTGGGGTGACGACAATAAAGGTGTATTTTCCCAAATAGCATCAGCTTGCCATAATTCTATTTCGACAATCGTTCTGTCAGGTACACCTATAACAGGGAATACCAAAAACTTCTTGGCTATGCTTCATTGCTTGAATCCCGATTCTTATCAATTAAATGATGATGGAATATCATCATTTAATAACAAGATTGAAGAAAGAGAAAAATATTCAGGAATATATGGTGCACTAGTGCCAGAAAGTGATGATTTCACTCTGGAGGGTATAGTAGAACAGGTTGAGAGTTTTGATTTTAAAGATGATGAATTAAATTTTTTAATCGCTAATCTTAAACCTCATATTGATTACTTTTCTGAAGAAAAAGATGAAAATCAACGTAAGTTGGCTGTAAAGGCATTACAAGATTACTTTGGGGATAAGTATAGATTATTCCAGCGTTTTATAAGAAACAGAAGAGGAAGTAAAAATAGCTATATCGAGCAAATATTCCCAGGGTTAGGGGATTGTAATACATCATCATGGCAGATAGGCGATGAATTTGTTTCTTTAGATGAGCAATTAGATGATTACCGAAATTCTTTAATACACGGAGATCAAAATTTTGCCGGAATTACACGTGAAAACTATTTCCAATGGTTAGATGCTTTACTTATATCTCCCTCTTCACTTGTAGCAAAGGCAGAGGGTGTATTGGCATCTAATAACACTATTACAAATGAAGAAAAACTGATTTTGACAACAATGATTGAAATGGGTCATGTTGAGCAATCCAATAAAGATGAATTATTACTGGAAGAGATTACATCATGGTTGGAAAAAAACACGGATGGTAAAATTGTCGTTTTTTGTGGGGATAAAACTGTAGCAGATAATGTCTATAAGTTTATTGAACAAAAATTGCCTTCAGTTGAAAGACACATTGATGGCAAACTTCCAGGTTTCAATATTTCACCTCAATATAATGTTCTGATATGTGACCAGTCAGGAGAGGATGGTCTAAACCTACAAGGAAAATGCCGTCTAGCTATCCATTATAGTTTACCTAGAACGGTAATGAGAATTGAACAAAGAATCGGTCGTTTAAATAGATACAGTGCAAGTAGTATAGGAGTTCTTCCTGTTGAGAACCTAGTACTTACTCCTTGTCGTGAGGGATTTTATGGTTCTTGGGCTCAGTTACTAAAAACTGATATAGGTGTTTTTAATCAAAATTGCTCAAGTATTCAATTGGTATTGGATGAGAAAATAGAGTCTTATTGTGAAAGTATTATTCATCAGGGGTATACACAATTAGACAAACTCTCAGAAGAAATAGCAGGAGAGTCTGGTTTAGTTGCAAAAGAAAGAAAGAAAGTTGCAGATCAGGAAGTATGGAATGGAATGCAAGTAGATCTTTCTGAAATAAAAACATTCTCAGAAAGATTAAGAATTGTTGATGAAAATGCAGATGATTTAAGTAAAGAGATGCAAGGGTGGATTAACAAGAGTCTTAGATTTGATTATAGGAATACAGAGGATGACAACTTTGTCTTTCAATACCAATTAGGACGAACCCGCCTAAATGTCGATGACTTCGTGAGTCATTGTATCTTAGGAATGGACTTTGATAGCGGTTTAAAAAACCCTTCAACTAAACCCATGAGCGCATCTAGAGACCAAAGTGCGAAAACTGGTTCATACCCATTTAGGTATGGACAACCTTTTGTTGATACAGTTTATTCATTTTCTCAACAAACCACTTTAGGTATATCAAATGCGATAATCAGAGAGATTAATGTAGCTCTTAAAGAGCCTAAAACGTTCTTTAAATTAAACTGGATTTGTACATTAGAGAGTGGTTGCCATACAAGAGTTAGTCAGAGGAACAACGATCGAAAACTTGCCCCTAAAATTTTAGAACGTTGGGTAGACGAGTTGGGAAATGAAGTAACAAAAGAGGCTTTAGTAAATATACTGAATAAACCCTATGAGAAGTCACGTGATTTAACTAAAGGCCTATACAGGGATTACAATATTAGTGTTGGTTTTGAACAAGATATGTGGGATGCAGTTGATTCATTTTTAAGTAAAGATGAATGGCGAGATTTAGTGTTGAGTATAGCATCAGACTCTACAGAAAAAATAAAATCTGAACTTAATCAACAATATGATTTATCTTCAAGGGAAGAGTTTGGCGTCAATCTATCTACTATGAGGTCTGTTACTTTGATAGGTAAATCGTAATGAATAATCTAATTATTTCTTCATTGTTTTCAGGTACTGAGTTAAGGGATTTACATCATACGGTTGATAGTGTTATTAGCCATTATCCTGATAACCATTTTGCACAGAGATTAAAAAAAGTAGTTGATGGGGATAACACGAGTTTATTGGACTTGCTTTTATCAATTAAAGATTACTTATATTCATCTCAAAAAGAGCTGGATAACCAGCACAATAACTTTCCAATACCTAGACGTTTATCTAGTGAAGAGGGAGTACTCTGCGCCAAAGCTATGCTGAATTATCAAGTTGGTTCAAACTTCCTTACTTTATCAACTCCAGTAGTTAGTCAAAAGCTGATGGATGTTTACGAACAGAAACAAAAACGTAAAGTGAAAAAGGTAGAAATGGATTTAGCCTTAATTTCAAGGTTATCAGACCAAAACTATAGTCAGTATTCTAGTGCTGGGCAAAGGATGGCTGTGAGGGTTGCTTTAACATGCCCTCAAGACTCTACTCTTTTTATTAACTTACCTACTGGGTGCGGTAAAACATTAGTTGCTCATGCCTGTATGTTATTTAGTAAAAGTAAAGCGCTTACAATAGTTATTGTTCCTACTGTCGGTTTGGCTATAGAGCAAGGTAAAAGAGCGAAAGAATTACTTGAAAAAGCGGATAGTGATTCTGTTCAAAATTATGCTTGGCATGGACAGTTGTCGGATGGCGAAAAATCTGAAATTAGGGATAATATTGACAATGATAAGCAAAAAGTAATTTTTACCTCTCCAGAATCAGTTACTGGAAGCCTACTACCTTTATTATTCCGATTAGCTAAGCAAAACTCTATTGCGAATATCATAATTGATGAAGCGCATTTAATTGACACATGGGGGAGCAATTTTCGCTCTGAATTTCAACGTTTTGGCGCTTTGGTTGCGTCTTTAAGGCAAGTAAGTAATTCACCTTTCAAAACGATACTTATGTCGGCAACTTTCACTCAAAGCAATATAGGTTCTTTAACAACTTTGTACTGTGAATCCGATAACAAACCAATTGTTGTTAATGGTAATTTTTTACGTCCAGAAATTAGTTCATCTTATAAGAATGAAGGTGAGAACAACCACCTTCAATCAGTTGTAGGGAGAGTGATTGCTTTACCCAAACCACTGATTTTATATACAACACTTGTTCAGGATTCTATCGACTTAAGTTGTCATTTGAAAGCTATAGGACTGAATCGAATTGCCCTGTTTAACGGTAAAACTGATATACGCTCAAGAGAGAAGATAATTGAGCAGTGGCAAAAAGATGACTTAGATATAATTATTGCCACCTCGGCCTTTGGTGTTGGTATGGATAAGTCGAATGTGAAAAGTGTTATTCATGCTTGTATTCCTGATAATATCGATCGTTATTATCAAGAGATTGGCCGAGCAGGTCGAGACGGTGAAGCAGCAACATCCGAAGTTATTTATTATAATAAACAATTAGCTAAAGCCAAAAAAATTAATAGTGAAAGAATCATATCTACAGAGTTAGGTTTCAAAAAGTGGAAAGGTATGTGGGATAGGCGAGTTGAAGTGTCTTCTCATTCCGTTTTAAAAGGAGATTTATATCTGTTAGATACTTCATATTATCATGAGGGACTCAGCAACCAGAGTGATAGAAATGAAGACTGGAATTGGTTAACACTTTTGTTTATGCAGCGTGCAGGTTTAATCCGAATTTTTTATGATGTGCCAGAAATTGAAGATGACAGTGAATTAAATGATTTTGAAAGGAATAGCCAACGAAAAGAGTATTGGAAGGGCTATAACAGCAAGATTTTAGTTCTAATCCTTAATGAGCAATGTCTCTCTAATTTATATTGGGAAACCAATATTCAAAAACACCGTAATAAAGAAAAGAAGACTCAAGATAATGGCTTTCTAACTTTATCTGAGAATATAACGTCTCTTGAACAACCTATTTGTAAAGAGTTAGTGAAGTATTACACTGTAAATGGTAATAGTCCTCAAAGAGCATGCGGAGGTTGTGTAGCATGCGAAGGGTTTCTGCCGACAGTAGGAGATGATGTCTCTGTTGATAATTATAGTTCGTCACACTTACTGCCGAACACTTTAAATGATTACATCTCTTTTGATAATGTTTGCAGTGTTTATTACGACAAATCTCAGGATCTTACATCTGAGTTAAAATGGTCTGTATTCATTAAATTAATGCTTGATAGAAAGTACATTTTTGCTGTCAAGGGAGATATCGAATTCTTAAAAAGGCTAGCGGGAAAACAGAAAGGACTCAAGTCTTTTAAACCATTTTGGATTTCTCAGAGTTATCTTGATAATAGTAATATTTGGCCATCTTTACATATAAATTCATCTATTGGTTCCGAGGTGTTAATTCCATCATTTGAGGATCAGGCGACATTCTTTTTAGCTGAATATAACCAAAAAACAAAATCAAATAAATACCGATTGTGGTGGCAAGATAATAATAAATCTATTCCATTAACAAACTTCATTAAAATAGTTGAGAAAAACACGTGTCTGTAATTAATAATGCCCATTCCGGTAGTCACATTCCATCTTTAATCTTTGTAGATCGCCTTTTAAACCGCAATATCATTAAATCTTCAGAATTTATTTCTATTAAGTCGATAATTAGTCAAAACTCTCCTGATAGTTTGTTTATAGATGAGATGAAAGATAATGAAGGTAATTTCAAAATAAAAGACAACCCAAAAAAGAAGTTACCAGAAACATTGCAATTTTGGATAAAGCAAGGTCTTTGGGAGAGTTCTACTGAAGGGATTAAAGCTTTTTCGGCACTGTCTAATGATTTTAATATACATGCTAGGATTGTACGGTCTGTTTTCAATAAAACATATGATCTTCATACTGGTTCTTCTATAGAACCGCTAATTAGAGGGATGTGCTTATTCTTGGCTATAGAAGAAATTACATTCTCTGGAGGCGTTTTTTTTAAACATACAGAAATTCCCACCATAAGTGCTCGATACATGCCGGAGCGTTCAAAAGATGGAACTCGTTTAAGCATGAACCCTGATGATCGCCGAAGGTTTGCAGAGTTTGGTTTACTTTTGGGCTTTATGGAGAAAATAAATAAGGATAAATACGTAGTCGATCCGACACGGTTAATAAAAATCTTTTTATACGATATTTTTTCTGAAACTAGTGGGGACAGTATTAGTATCCATGATTTTATTAAGCGATTGAATAGCCAAGTTCCTATTTTCGATGGAGGCAAGTATAGAGTAGAAATTGAAGCTTTAATGCAATCTAAAAAAATTGATTGGCTTCCTAGTCCCTCTCATACACTCTCTAAGAGTTTAAGTCATGCCTTATATCGCCTGAATTTAGAAAACCACATATATTTAGATAGACTCTCAGATTCTCTAGACGCTGTTTCACTTCCATTGCCTAATGGCGAAACCCGAACCGTAAGCCATATTCGAATTGTTGGAGGTAAGTAATGAATTTACAGAGTTATTGGCCGACTAAAGAAAATATCTTCGATTGCATTAAAACTGAAGCTGAAGAGTTGTATGATCATACATTACTAGCAGTGCATGAACCTATGCACTTGAAAAAATATGATGAAAAGGGAACGAAGGATAATGCAACAGAAAATGATCTACTAAAACACTTTTTAAAAATAGAAAGACCTATTCCAATAGTTGCATCGGCAGGCATGGGAAAGTCTCACCTAATTAGATGGTTACATGCAAAGTTAAGTGTTAACAAAACAGTAATCGATGAGAAGTGGCAAATAGTTCGATTACCTAAAAATGCAAGTTTAAGACAAACTTTAAATAAACTGTTGGACGGGTTAGAAGGTGAGGTGTTTGACCAAGCAAGAAAGAGAATCGATCAAGTTGGTAGCGCATTAAACGAACAGCAAGTGGCTGATTTATTTGTTACTTTTATCTCTCATAGAGTAAAAGATATAGGGCTTGAAACAGCCAAACACCTAAAAATTCTTAATGAACGTCCTGATAATTACGCTGAATTAAGACAGATAATGAGTATGTCTGATTTACTCCCAACCTTGATTACAGATGTACTTTTTAAATCTCAATTATTGAGTGGTGAAAGCTGCGTCTATAGTATCGCCACAAGGTGGATTAAAGGGGCTTCTGACGAAGAAATCAATAATACAGAATATGAACTAACATTAAATGATTTTGAGACAATGCTTGAATCAATAGAAATTGATAATTTAGCATTACCAGCAAGAAAAGCTATAAAACTACTTAGGCTAGATTCTGATAAAGAGCAAAAAATAAAAGCTGTAGCCATGTTAAATGAAGCGATAGGTAAGGCAACCCAAACAGCTTTTCAACAGTTATTTCAGTTTAATAATGGTAATTTTCAAGACTTATTTAAAGAAATTAGAAGGCACTTAAAAAGCTTAGGTAGAACTTTAGTTATTTTAGTGGAAGATTTAGCTGCTATATCTGCAATAGAAGATGTATTGATTGATTGTTTACTAGAGGAACGTCAAGAAGACCTTTGCGTATTAAGGTCTGTCCTAGCGGTGACAACGGGTTACCATGGATATATGCGTAGACAGGCTACCATTAGGTCACGAGCTCTTTTTGAGTGGCATATAGAGCAAGACAGCGATAATCAAGAGAATATTCCCAAACGAATTGTGGACTTTTGTAGTCGTTATATAAATGCAGCAAGGTATGGACAAAAATCACTAGAAAAAAAGGTAAACTTAAACAACCAAAATGACGTATTACCGGTATGGGAATGTGACCTTTCTAAAACAGAATCAGAACAGTTAAATGCCTTTGGAACATCATCTGTTGGAATTCCACTATTTCCCTATAACCAAGAAGCAATTAATACGTTAACTAAATGGTACTGTATAGATCAGGACAAAAATATTGTTTTTAACCCTAGAGATGTAATAAATGGCATTCTTTTAAACTTACTTAGAGATAACAGGGAAGATTATTTAGATAAAACTTTTCCACAAAACTTATCTATTAAAGAATCAGTAACAACGTTAAATAGTGAAATACAAAATTTAGGACTAGTTTCTCCTAGAAGAGCACAGGTTCTTTCTACAATTTGGGGGAATGGTTTGAACCTTAAATCCGTTCAAGAATCCTTGAATGGTAATGTGGCTTTAGCTTTCTCTCTTGAAGATTTTGCACAGAAATTATCATCAGATACTAAAATACATATCCCGGATACACCTGAAGGGCCAACTTCGCCTGTAAAAGAAATATTGCCTCCTAGACAAACTAAAGATGACGGTATTCAGGATGAAATTCAACGTTGGTTTAATGGTGAACAGCCTATATCTTATAGTTCTGCAAATAAAATAAGAATTCAACTTTTTGATATGATTAAAGATTTCCAACTGCCTGAATGGAGTGGGTTTGAAAATATTAGTGTTTTTGCTAATACCAACAATAAAAATGTATATGAAAGTATATTTAAGCAAGGGCAGAGATATTTAATTAATTTGCCGCTTGCCGGAAATAATCCTCCTGGTTGCGTATATGACTTTTTTACTGAAGATGATTTAAAAGATACTGAAAGATCAATATTCCTTCAGCGTTCGGCGCTAGCAATTCTTCGATATAATCTCTTTAATAACAAGGAAGAAACTAAAGATTGGAATTACCCTGAAGGTTATGATGATTTTATTTACTATACTCAATTTTCTCAACTTTGGGCCCCTAAAGCGATTGAGTTTATGCTTAAAGAAATTAGAGGCAAGTACTTAGTCGACTCATTAGCAAAGCATATCCTACTAATTAACGGACTTGGTATCAAAATTGAAAGTAATTTACAAAATATACTATTAAAAAAATCTATCCACATTCAAGATACTTTAAAGCCCGCTATAAATGAAAAATATCAAGAGTTTAGAGAAAAATTATTATACCAATGGGATGAAACACAGCAGGTATGGATGAGTTTAATTCAAATTAGTAATGTTGCTTTTGATAATGATATTTTTAACTTTGCTCATAAAAAAGCAAAAAAGCTAAATCAAGAACTCTTAACCTCACCACAGAAGAAACTTAAAAATGAAGCTATTCAAGAGTTAAAACCCAACATTGAATTGATAAATAATTACCTCCATGATTGTGTCAATAAAGAAGAGTTTATTAGATTATTAGATGAGATAAAGACTATTTATAAAAGCATATTAGACATGGGGTTATATCCAAATAGTTTTGTTTCAAGAGAAACGTTAAATAAAGATATTAACGAATTAATCAAAAACTGCAAATGGAACGACGTTCAGAATAGCATCAAATTATTATCTGTTTTGGATGAGAGTAAGCAATTGGAAATTCTTTCATCATTAGATGGTAGCGTTATTAAAAGCGTATGCAAAGTTTTAAAAAACTGGCAGCAATTTAATAGTAACGTACTTTCTAAAATAGAGAAAATTAATGATACAACCAGCACACAGCAGGTAGATAAAATAAATAAAGAAATAAATGAATCGTTTATCTCAATTGAAGCGGTTCTGGAAGAGTTCAGTGAGCACGTAATTGAGGTGGTTTTATGAGCACTTTAAAAGTTCAGGTTGAAAAAATCCAAAGCCAAATAAAGCTATCTTCTAATGCTCAGGAAAATGAAACGATCATAAAAGCAAATTCAAATATATTAAATCGCTTAAATAAATCTTTAGATGAGCTTACCAGTAATAAGACTAAATTCAATGTTATGCCCATTATTAGTGAACTTGATGCGCAGTTAATTCCGCGTCTCGAAAATGATGAAAGTGACGGATTTTTAATTAATGAATCATCAGAATTAATTCTAGGTGATGATGTTAAGGCTTTATTAGAAAATGCTATAGAGTCTACCTCTCTTTTTATTGAAAAATGGAGAGAATTAGAACATAAAGCACAACAGGATGATTCGTTAAATAATTCAATTGTTGCATTGAGACATTTTACAAAAGCAATTAACGATATAAATGATAAGTATTGGGACCAATGGTTAATTCATTTAGAGAATGACTTTGTTGTGGAAGAAGTCGTTTTAGAGCAGCAAAGCAGTCTTGGTAAAAAAGAGACTTATCAAAAATATAACCGTCTGAAAGCCAATTTTGATACAGATAAAACTTCGAAAAATGTTAACTCTGGTTTAGTTTCCTCTCTAAATTCTTTAAAAGAACAGTTGGTTACATTACGAGGGGAAATGGATACCTCTGATCTACCTGAAGGTGTTGCCAAATTTCTAAAAGAACTTGATTCACCTTATACTACTCCAACATTAAAGCTTTTGACGCCTAAGGTTTTTGAGTGGTTAACCAAACAAGATTTACTTTCTAAATTAAAAATTTCACGTTAGTAAACTAATGAGCGGTATAGATAGTTATGATTGAACAAAGCCTAATTTTATCTTGTCTTGATTTAATTGAAGAGAAAGAAATTAAATTATTAACATGGGGTGATACGAGTTTTTATTTTAATAAGAGTGAGATTATAGAACTCATAAAGTTACGAACACCATCTGATTGGGAAGAGATTTTTGAAGAGTTATGTGAGCAAAGCCTAATTGTAGAAGTAAAATCTTCTTATATAGTTGATTGTTATCGATCTAGAATGGCTGAGGCAATTTATCTCTATAGTAATTTGAGACAATGGTTTCATGGACAAGACCTTAGAAGCGCTAAAACATTAGTCTCCGACTTTCGTTTTATTCGTCGACCACGCCAATATCCTAACAGAAACATGCCATCTTCAATGGCTATTAGTCAACTAAAAGAAAAATTGAAACTGTCTAATGAGCACAGTAAGGTATTGCTCTCATTATTAGGTGGAGGTAGTAAATCATTTAACCTTTCTGGTTTTCAAGTAAGAGCTACAGAAAGAGTATTAGATAAGTACTCAAAGCACATGTCTAGTTCAAGGCCTAATCAACCTTCGGGAACCATCGTGTGTTCTGGAACCGGTAGTGGAAAAACCCTCTCCTTTTATTTACCTGCTTTGACACAACTATCACAAAACATTTGCAGTGATCATAGTAATCGAGTTCAAATATTAGCAATCTATCCTCGAAAAGAACTACTTAAAGACCAGTATAATGAAACGTTTAAACAAGCAAGGTTATTGGATGATTACTTGTTAACCAATAATAAACGAAAAATTAAAATAGGTACTTTTTTTGGAGACACATTAGATGGTGATTATTTAAATGATAAGCTTAAGTTTAATGCCATTGATTTTGATTTATTAAAGTGCAAATGCTCTGGAAATTTAAAGTGGTTAGAAGAAGATGTAAAATTAAAGAAAGAAATACTGACTTGTAGTCGCTGTGGGCATAAAATTAATGATGATGAGGTTGCACTAACTCGACAATCTTCAGAACCAGATATTCTTTTTACAACAACTGAGATGTTAAACCAACATCTAGCAAACAGTAAATATAATCATCTTTTCGGCGTTGATACTAACAAGCCAATCCCACTAGTTCTACTTGATGAAGTTCATACATATGAAGGCACAACAGGTGCCCAAACGTCCTATTTACTTAAACGGTGGATGAAGCGTTCAGACAATAAACCCCACTTTGTTGGACTATCAGCAACCCTTAGTGACGCAGCTGGTTTTTTTGGCAGTTTAACCGGAACAGCAAAGCATAATGTTGAGTTAATTGAGCCTCTACCCTCAGAAATAATAGAGGAAGGTGCTGAATATCTATTGGCTTTGCGAGGCGATCCTGTATCTCAATCAGCACTTCTTTCAACAACAATTCAAACAACTATGCTAACTCGACGTATGTTAGATAGTAATAGTAATAAAGAGCCTGCATCAAAAGGCACTTTTGGAACCAAAACATTTGTTTTTACAGATGACTTAGATGTTAACAATCGACTCTTTGAGATGATTGCAGATGCAGAGGGGTGGAGTCACGCATTTAAAAAACTTACTCCTGAAGCTGAGCCGTTAGCATTTCTCAGAAGCGAAAAGCATCCTAACTATCAGACGAATAAAGAACAAATTCAACTACTTGGTCAAGATTGGTCGAATTGTGAATATATCGGACATAGTACAGACGAAGAAGATCGTGCGGAAGTAGGTCGAACTTCAAGCCAAGATTCAGGGGTAAGTGAAACGGCTGAAATTATTGTCGCAACAGCCTCCTTAGAAGTTGGTTACAACGATGCAAAAGTTGGAGCTGTTATTCAACACAAAGCACCAAGGGGCGTAGCATCATATCTTCAACGTAAAGGGCGTGCAGGGCGATCTCGAGGTATGAGACCTTGGATGATTACAGTCCTTTCTGATTATGGGCGTGACAGAGTAGCTTTTCATAGATATGAAAATTTGGTAGATCCAGAAATTAAAGTGAACAAACTACCTGTCGGAAATAACCATATACAAAAGATGCAAGCAAGTTTGGCCACTTTGGAGTGGTTAGGTAGAGAGGTTGGTAAAGGAAGTATTTGGTATTACCTAAGGAATCCCAACCAATATTCAAATAATAAAAAATACCTTTATAAATTAGAGAAAGCTATCAATGCCTTGTTAGATGGTTCAAGTAAGAAGAATTCATTAACAGCCTATTTGACTTCATCTCTTGGGATTAATAGTCAGGAAGTTGAAAAGCTTTGTTGGCAACCTCCGCGCTCTTTATTAATGGACTTCTTACCCAGCTTATTACAAAAGCTACGAACTAATTGGTCTGTAAATGGGCAAGAGTGGTTAGGTGTTCAAAGTAAAGGTTCACCTATGCCTGAGTTTATACCTGCTACATTATTTAGTGAACTAATTCTCCCATCACTTGATATCTCCTTACTTAGGGGGAGTAAAGAGGAGAGAACTCAGGAATGGCAAAGTATGGGGTTCTTTCAGGGATTAAAAGAATATGCTCCGGGAAGAATTTCGAAACGATTTACATTAAATAACCGTTATGAAACTGATTGGCTAGTCCCTGAAGGTTTTGAGCCAGAGGTAGGAGTTGATGGTGAAATAGGCTTCGAAGTTGAAGATGCTTTTGGACTAAATAGAGACTTTATTAAAGAAATAATTTATAAGCCTGGTACTCAGATGAAAATCTATCAACCAAGGCAAATACTAACGAAACGACTTGAACTAAAGAATGTTACAGAAACAAGTAATGCTTTTTTGAACTGGGAGAGCATATTTGAAATTGATGAAGACAAGCATCAACTGTCACTTCCTGCTAATTGTGACTGGAAACGTCATTTAAGTAATGTTTGTTTTTTTGAGCACAAACATATGCAACCAGTTGAGGTTACAAGGTATACAACGGGATCTAATGCTCAGATTAAATTTAAGACTAAAGAAGCATCTAATATTAAATTAAATTGGCAAGAACAAGGTGAATCAGTTGGTATTGGGACTATTCTATTTGTCGATGGAATGAGGTGGAACTTTACATTCTCAGATGAGCAGTTACTTAGTTTAGGGACAAATGAAAACGTTGAGTCTTCTTTACGCTTTTCTTTTGTTCAAGATTGCTTTGTAAATTCTTCTATTTTTAACAATACATTTCAAGCAAATTGGGTATTTGAGTGTGTTACTACCACAGTGATATTCATTTCAACGCAAAAAAACTTATCTATTCAAGACTCTATTACGTTTTTGAGTTCAAAAGAAGGACGAGAGTTACTAAATACTATCCCTCTAGAATTATTTCAATTGAATGTATTAAGTGAGGACGAAGATGAAGAGCAGGCGTTACAAAGTGAGTTGATTTCCCTTTTATCGAACGATTTAATTATTGGTGAAATTAGTAACTTATTAACCCCTTTATATACGGAATTGTCAGGTGATTCGTATATTTCATGGTTGAGAATATTAATGTCAAATACCCTCTCTGGAGGCATTAATCAATTGGTAAGTACGGTATTACCAGATGTTGGTGATAATGATTTAAATGTAGATCCGGTATGGATGGGTGATGACTTAACTATTTGGTTAACTGAGAATGAATCAGGTGGGGTAGGTATAATTAATAGGTTTGAGAGGGTATACAGTAGTGATCCTCTTAATATTCTAAATCATTTCTCTAGGTGTTTTCAGGCAGGTGATTATGAGCAGGTTGATTTTGATATTCATCAATTATTATCAAAATTAGAGTGTGACGAAAATTTAGAATCATCTTTTAAGTCTCATAGAGACTCACAAAAATTTAGTGCACGAGTTAAAGCAAATGTGGCTATTAATGAAAACTTAAGAAAGATGGGAGTCATTTTATCTCATAGCTTCAATAGCATTCTTCATACTCGAGTATTAAAAGCCGGCAGTTCTAAAGAAACAGATAGAGATTTAAAGAGCTGGATGGACAGATGGCGAGAAATTGAAAAAGAGTTAAAAGTAGAGATACCTTTAAACATAGCATCTTTTCTAATAGCTAAAGAAATTACATCGGATACGAATGTAACTATAAACAAGCTTAAAGATAAGGTCATTGGGCAGTTATGGCCTAGAGGCAATGTTATACGTCAGTCCAGTACACAGTTTTATAATCGCTTCATAAGTGGAAATAATAGAACAGAAAGGCTAATTGTCGAACAAATGATATCTGGCAATAGTGAAACAATGAATTATGGAAATAACTGGGAGGGAGAATTACAACAAAGAATTAGTCGTAAAGGGATAGTTAAGCTTGTAATTTCATCTGAACACTTATCTAAATTAAATCAAATTATATTAAAAATAAATACAATTCAGATAGATCAACTAGGTATGTTTTTCCACATTAGGGTTAATAGAATTGATAGACAATTAGGTGAAATAATATTATTTGTCGAGCTGGCGGAGGCTATTCAATGATTAATTCCAATTATCGTAAAATATTAACAAACACGCCATTAGGTAAGCGACATTTAAAAGAGGTTTTAGGAAGTACTTTTGCAGGGCTAATACTATCACCGCAAGAAATATGGTTAGTAACAGCCTGGTTTACTGATTTTGAGATACTCGATAATCGCTCTGGAAATTGGAGTTACCTTAATGCGAGTTGGGGTAATAGAATGGTTACCTTTATAGAGTTATTAGAAACAGCTGTGCTGAATGGTTGTAAACTCAACCTTGTAGTTAATGAGACTAAAACAAATGATTCTGCACTTAGCCTATTGAAAAACAAGCTTGTAAATGAAGACGGATTTAGGTTTGAAATATCAGATAAAGTGCATATTAAAGGGTTAGTTACAGAGTCGTGTTTTTTTGATGGTTCAATGAACTTTACTTTCTCAGGGGCAAATAGAAATGATGAGTTAGTCACTATTTCAGGTGATACTCATCAGATTTCAACCACTAGGATTGATTTCAGTAATCTTTATTTTAAAAACTATCAACAAAAAACAAAAGCGATAGAAAATCCAGTTGTTGAAATTGAAGAAGATGAGGATGATGAACATGACTTTTTCTAACTATCCATCTTGGTTTGTAGACTTTTTTACTGCCGAGAATGCAATTGAATTAGAGAAACCAGTGGAAGAAATCTCTGACTCTATAAATTTATTATTGTTAAAGTCTATACGCAATTTGGAATCTAAAACTCCATTCTTTTTACCGGCTTATGTAAATGGTCAATTGTACTTCTATGGTATGTGCCCAGACACAAAATCATTAAACGAGTTGAAGAACTGCTTATATTACGGATTAGGATCTTCACATACATCATCTTATGAAATAATAAAGTCACCCGACCTTAAGTTTGAACAGCCATTATTATTTAATCAATCGCACGGCGTAATCAGGTTCACTCAAGTTAATACCGACAACTTTAAGGAAGATACTAGTTATATAGTTAAAACGTTAAATGAAGTCTCTGCCCGATTTGAAGAAAAGCCTAACTTTGCCAGTATAAGGTTGCGACCAATAGGACGCATTCTACGTGATTTCTTTTTAGCAAGTCGTGAAGGCGATGGAGAAAGTGCGCTAACTTTTTATAATGAAGCTAAAGGCTCTGGTAAGCTAAGTCATAGAAACTTAGTGGGTCTTGAACTTCAATCCTTGGCTATTAACGCTTCATGGCATGAAATACTTGAACATAAGAATTTACCTGATTATTTAGCGGGTATAATCCCCACGAGAATATACCATTTATTAATCCGTGCATTGATGCATGTAAACAATTTAGATTTAACTGATTTGTCTAATGTAGATTGGGTTGGTTTAAAGCCTAATTTAGCTGATTATGAATCGTTTTTACTTTCAAAACCTAGACTGAAGGAAGAAGATAAATATAAAGAGGACTGGGAAGCTTGGTCTGCTTTAGCTGTTAGTATAGGGATCGATAAAAACGATATCGTTTCATTTTCACCTAGCTTTATCACAGAAGAGTGGGTGAGTGAGTTATTTGAAAAAATTGAATCCTTCATTGAAACTCGTAATGCTTTATCAATTGAGTCTTCAAGGCTTCAAGCTTTATTTGATTCCCCTATGAGTCTTGATGTGGTTACTCAAGTTCTGGATTACTCAAAAGCATGTATGCCCTCTGAGGTTAGTGAAATATTCAGTTGGCTAGAAGAGCTTCCTTTTGAAATTCGTCAAAAAACAAAAGCCTCAGCTCCCTTTAGGAAGTTATGGAGTTCATTAGAAGATTATATATATGGTAGTAATAATGAACCGGTAATTATTGAAGAAAGTGAGGTTGTTGAACCAACAGCAGAAAACCCTAAGAGTTCAGTTATTAACTCTTGGAATGACTGGTTTAAACACTATGCAAGTGGAGAGCTTATTAATTTTGATTTAATAAGTGAATGGCAACCTTGCGAGTTCGATATTAAATCTATTACCGAGGCGATATCAACTTCAGCAGATGCCGAAAGTATTCGAAATATAGCTCCTCATTTACTTAGTTGGTTAGATGATAACAAAGTAGAAACCACTAGCGCTTTTTGGTTAGGGCTGATTGAGTTAATTGCAATGGATGATGAAACGTCATACATAACGCTTGGCCTGATGAGAGACTTAATTCAAGGCTTACTCAATACTCCTCATTCTATAGAACAGTACTCATCTGCAATAGAAGCCTTTGAGGTGGTAGTTAAGGTAGAAATAAGTCGAAAATCACTACCTATTATCATTGAATTTAGCGAAATGCTGTTTGATTACGCAATAAAATCACCGGAAGTGGTGAGATATCCCCTGTGGAATGGCATTTGCCAATATGTGATAACTCATTGGTCTGATATTGATTTTGAATTGCAAACAGTACTTATCTGGCTAGATAAAAATATTGTGCCAGAGGGTAAGTCTTTTGATCATTTAGTTAGTGAAGATAATTCCTCTAATGAAGAAACAAAAGTTTCTTTAAAAGATAAGTTAATAGGTATATCAACACTTACAGAGAAAGCAGGGCAACGTGCAGCTGAAATGTTACATAGTTTATTTCCTGGAGTTGTTATTAAGCTTAACCATGATAAAGTCGCGACAGATAAGTTGAAGAACCTTGCTTCAACCGCAGATTACTTTATTTTCTGTAATAAAAGTGCTGCGCACCAATCATATTATGCCGTTAAGGCAATTAATAAAGATATTATCTATTGTGATGGAAAAGGGAGTTCTTCGATTATTCGAGCATTAACTGACTTCATTAACTAATTTATTTGTAAGACTAGAAACTAAAAGGAAAGTTGTGATAGAGAATATATATAAATACTCTCCTTTAAGAGAGGATTTTTTTGATAATTTCTTAGTGAGAGGCAGTCAAAAATTTTCACTTAATGATCCTTTTGAGCTTACACCTGCTGACTCAATGAGAAGCAGCGACAAAGGTAAATGCATTAACTCCTATTTTGACTATTCAGTTTTCTCTGTTTCTGAAACTCATAATAATTTGTTAATGTGGTCTCATTATGCGGATGAGCATAAAGGGATACTTATTGAGTTTGACCCAAGAAAACCTATATTTGAAAGATACTTCCATAAAGATGTT
>OJGW01000116.1_pt1 | contig 21878 bp, 20 predicted proteins | sample 1594511 | NCBI WGS metagenome assembly OJGW01 (sample SAMN05416844, study PRJEB24817) | seawater metagenome | isolation source: Sea water | place: Canada:Atlantic | collected 2013-07
CGCATATTGAGCGCTGCTTGTCCCGCGTCGTCATAACCTGGCTTGAGATTTACTCGCGGGTCGGGCGAGAATCCGGCAAGCATCGCGCTCATGCGCTCTATCTCGCTCGTTTGGTCTGAGGTCACGTCCGTAGTAAAGGCGAAAAGCACCGAGTCCTGGGCCGTGCCAGGCTGGTCGAGCAGACGATCGACCATGGTTATTGCGCCTTCATGGTGTTTGATCATTAATTGGAGAAAGCGCGTGTCGAATTCTTGACTAGTTAATCCAGCGAGCTCATCGAGCTCGGCCTCAGTCAGTATGCCCGGCATCATTTCGTGATTAGACGCCATTGCCTGCATGTCTGCCATCGGCATAGCGCGGGGAAGATCACGCACTTCTAGCCACTCCTCCATCATCACTATCTCGTCTTCCTGCGAAAGCGAAATACGCAGGGCCATTAGCTGTATCGCTTCGCGAGAGCTGCGCGCTTCGACCATTTCGGCCATCTGCAGCGCTTGAGAATGATGCATGATCATGCCCTGCATGAACTTTACGTCAGCATCGGTATAGCTTAGGCTCGCTAGGTTAGAAGCTTCTTCGATTGTTATTTGCCGACTCGGCTGACCCGGTGCGCCCGGCTGAATAATGGGAACTTGTGCCACCGCGCTCGACAGCAGCACCATGCTTAACCATAGAGTAGAGACACTCTTTACCTTGAATGGGTTATTCATTACTTTATCTCCAGAAAAGCGGGCCTTCGATGCCCGCGCCTAAACAGTTCCGCGTGAGGCGCTCAGTCTACCCCCGAAGTCATGCCCTTGGCAGTCTAAATATTACTAGCCGACTCGGCTCAGTGTTGAGATTCGACTTGGTCTAACGCCTCTAACGATAAGAGTAAGCGAATGTCGAGGAAGCTGTCGCCGGGTTCGGTTGTTTGTAAAAGCGTGGCGAAGTAGAGCGGCTCTTTTCGGTCGCGCGCAAGCCAGCCTATCGACCAACCTGTATGCAAGCCCTCTGCCGAGGTAGCCCAGCCAGTCTTACCAAATACGTTTCCTCCACGCTCAGTGCGCTGCATGATCTGTCTAACCTGCGCCATGACGGTATCCCGAAAAGGCAGCTCAGAGCTATGGAGGCGGCGGAGGAATTCGAGCTGTTGGCGGGGTGTTATCCGCAGGTCACCCGCAATCCAAAACTGATCGACTCCGCCGCCTATCGATCGGTTGCCGTAGTCGGCGTTGTCGAGATAGGACTGCATTCTGGTAGCGCCAATGTCGCGCACCAAATGCTGATAGTGAGGGAGTGCCGATAGCGCGAACGCACTGGCAAAATCGAGGTCGCGGTTGATTTCCTCACGCGTACTGCTGTATTTCGGCAAGCGAATGACTTGATCTGTCGAGGCAACGACCCCCGACTCTAACGCGGCAAGCGAACTAAACACTTTGAAAGTCGACGCAGGAATAGCAGCGCGGACAAGCCATTGCTCACTTGTGGCGAAAAATTCATCCGATTCTCCATCGAGTAAAAAAACACCGCCTTCGAATCCGCTAGCAAGTCTCGCGGAATCATCAAGGGGCCTGACCTGCTGACCAACAGAGCAGCTTACGATTACAGAGAGAGCGACGATGAACATCGTGCAGCGCTTACAGAGCAATGAGGAACCGCGAATTCTTGAGGCTTTACTCTTCAGCATCGCAACTAGAATCCGTTTTTGCTACGCGGTAAAACGCGGTAGCGAAATGAGCTTTCCCACTAACTTAGGTCAACTGCATAGTTTCGTAGGATGTCCATAGCCACAGTCTCTAGCGTCTTTTTATGTGTGCGCCGAAGAAAAACACGCGGGGCTTTACCCTCATCATGCGCCTCAAGCCAGCGTGACGCGCACAGACACCAAGAGTCTCCCTGTTTAAGCCCCGGAAAACCAAAGGCCGGAACCGGCGTACTCAGGTCATTGCCCTGCGAACGCGTGTAGCTAAGAAACTCGTCGGTCACCGCCACACAGACCGTGTGGCAGCCATGATCATCTTCATTGGTATTACAGCAGCCGTCACGGAAAAATCCCGTTACCGGATCCGTCCCGCAAGGTTCGAGCGGCTCATCGAATACGTTAACCGATTCGTCCATTGTCATGGTGCCATCCCTTTTTTAGAACCCATTGAGGCTTGCGTAACGCTCACGATGGAAAAGCGCATCGCCCAAGAAAGCGGCGGCAACACGCGCACGCTTCATATAAAAACCGATGTCGTATTCGTCAGTCATGCCAATGCCGCCATGCATCTGCACCGCTTCGTTGCTCACAAGCGTTGCCACTTCGCTAAGTTTAGCCTTAGCTATACTGGCAAATTCCGCGATATCAGCATCAGTTTTGTCGGCATCGTCGAGCGCAGCCAGTGCGGCGCGGACTGCAGACTTACACAGCTCGATCTCGGAATACATTTCGGCTGCGCGGTGTTGCAGACCCTGAAAAGAACCGATGAGTACGCCAAATTGTTCGCGCTGTTTTAAATAGTCTAGGGTTATTTCGAACGCTTGCTGCATGCTACCGAGCATCTCGGCAGCAACGCCGATGCGGCCGATATCTAGAACGCGAGTTAGGCTAGTATAGGCATCGCCTTCAGCGCCAAAAAGCGCGGCGGCTCCTACCTTAACGTTATTGAGGCTTAGCATCGACGAATTACGGCTGTCGACCATCCAACTGCGATTTATCGACACGCCTTCTGCAGCGGCATCGACCAAAAATACGCTTAACCCTGCCTCGTCGTCGATTGCCCCTGAGGTTCGAGCAACAACGACAAGCTTGTTTGCTAGATGGCCATCGAGCACAAAAGTTTTACATCCGTTGAGAACATAGCCCTCACCAGATTTAACGGCAGAGGTTTCGATTTGGCACGGACGATGATGCGGTTTCTCGTCTATCGCCAGCGCGAGCAACAATTCGCCACTGACGACCTGGGGTAAAAACTCGCTTTTCTGCGCGTCCGAACCAAGCTCGTTGATCGCCGACGCGCCGAGAAGGACGGTAGCGATTAATGGCGAGCTCACAAGCGTGCGTCCCGACTCTTCGAGTACTACGCCGAGGCCGCCGTAGCCGAATTCAAATCCGCCGTAGGCTTCGGGAATCGCCATGCCGGCCCAGCCCAATTCGAGCATCTGTCGCCAGAGGTTTTGGTCGTAGCCTTGCGCGTCTTTACTGTCGCGCAGACCACGCAGCACCGACACTGGCGCGTTCTGGTCGACGAAGGCCTTCGCCGAGTCTTTCAATAACTGCTGATCTTCGCTTAATACTAAACTCATAATTCTCTCTCTCGCTCGGCGATTATTGCCACCGAGTTAACAAACTATTTCTGCACCAGACTAAGCATGTCTGGCAGGCCAAGAACACGCTTCGCGATCACGTTGAGCTGAACCTCAGAGGTGCCGCCTTCGATCGAATTCGCTTTCGATCGCAGCCACTCGCGTGTCACGGCGATCTCGTCTGACGCAAAACCCTCCCCTTCCCAGCCTAGCGCTTGGCTACCGAGGGATGAAAGGAGTAACTCGTATCGGCGCTTATTAAGCTCACAGCCGTAGTTTTTGAGCATCGACGATGTCGCATTTGGGCCTTGACCCTGCTTTGATTCTTCGGTCGAGCGCTGCGAGGTCAGCGCGAAGGCTGCGCTATCAATTTTGAACTTCGCAATCTCGTCGCGAAGACCCGGATCGGAGATCTTGTCGGTATCCCCGCGGTAGTGCATCGCTGCGCGTTCGACGCTGTCCATAGTCGACGTGGTTCCGCCACGATCGCCCTGACTACCCGCTAATCCGAAGCCCGAAATCATCGTGCGTTCGTGCTGCAAAAGACGCTTAGCGATTGCCCAGCCGTTGTTAAGACCGCCGACAAGGTTGGCAGCTTTCGCGCGCGCATCGTCGAAGAAGGTTTCACAAAAAGGCGACATACCGCTAATGAGCTGAATAGGCTTGGTCGTTACGCCCGGCGTGTCCATATCGAAGAGGATAAAGCTGATGCCTGCATGCTTTGGCACGTCGCTATCGGTGCGTACTAGGCAAAAAATCCAGTCTGCTTTGTCGGCATACGAGGTCCATACTTTAGAGCCATTAATCACATAGTCATCGCCGTCGAGAATTGCCTTAGTATTTAAGCTCGCGAGATCAGACCCTGAACCGGGCTCAGAATATCCCTGACACCAGCGTATCTCACCGCGGACGATTTTAGGAATATGCTCACTCTTCTGTTCATGGGTGCCAGACTCAAGGAGAACTGGACCGAGCATACTAATACCGAAGCTATTAAGCGGCGGACGCGCATTTATTCGCGACATTTCTTGAGCGAGGACCATCGACTCGTCTTTGCTCAACCCGCCGCCACCGTATTCGGCCGGCCAAGTTGGCGTCGTCCACCCCTTTTCTGCCATTCGCTCGAGCCACAGTTTACTTTCTGGGTTGACGAAAGTCGGATTACGACCACCCCAAACCACCTCAGCGTCGACCATAGGCGTGCGCATAGACGCTGGACAGTTAGCCTCAAGCCACGCGCGTGTTTCTTGTCTGAAACCCTCTAAATGAGCAATCACTTGCACCTTTTTACTCCTCTACTTTGTTTTTTCTGCTAGTAATTGACTAACACCTGACGACCGCGCACCTTGCCCGCTTTGAGGTCGGCAAGCGCCGCCTCGGCTTCGGCCAATGGGCGCTCATGAATTTCGATCGGATCGATTTTCCCCGCTCGCACCAACTCCATCAGCTCGCCCATGTCTTTGAGCGTGCCAACATAACTACCCTGAATAATGCGCGCATTCATTGGCAAGAAAGGAATGGGAATATTCAGTGATCCGCCGTACAAGCCAATAATGATAATCATGCCGCCTTTACGAAGGCAGCCAAGCCCATAATTAACCGAGGCTTCGGCGCCAACAAAATCGAGCACCGCGTAGGCGCCGCCGGTCGACTTACGAATCTCTTTGCCCGATTGTGGATCGCCCGAATTGAACGTACGCGTAACACCCAACTCTTTGGCTGACGCGAGTTTAGCTTCGTCGATGTCGATAACAATAGGGTCCAACCCTTTTGAGAGCGCGATCTGTATCGCCATCATGCCAACGCCGCCTGCGCCTATGATGACTACTTCATCGCACTTGCCTACTTCGCCTAGCTTGTTAAGCGCACTGTAGGCCGTGAGACCGGAGCAGGCATAAGTCGCCGCGAGGCTGTCGCTTACCTCCCCCTTGTCGAAGAGATAGCGCGAGTGAGGCACCGACACGTATTCGGCAAAGCCGCCTTTGGCAGCGATGCCTAACGCGCGACCCGGTGTACAAAGGTTTTCGTCGCCGCGCAAACACGAGGCGCATTCGCCGCAGCCTATCCAGGGATAAACTACTCGGCGATCACCAATTGCAGCGCCTTCAGATTCTGGCCCGACGGCAACGACTTCACCGAATATTTCGTGACCCAAGACCATACCTGGACGCCCAACTTCGAGCTGCTTCCCGTGACCTAGATCGAAGACTCCGTCGTGCATGTGTATATCGGAATGACACACGCCACAGGCGAGCATCTTAACGATCACTTCGGACCCTTGCGGCTGCGGGATTTCAGATTCGACGGGGGCGAGAGGACCGCCCGGTGTAGTGGTTTCAAATGAGAGCATGATGACCTCCTGGCCTGTCTCGAAAAGAGGGGCGGAGCGGCGAATTCAAGCGCCGCACCGCCGTTAAGATTCAGCGCAGAGATTACTCCTGCTCGGCTCCCCACTGCGCGAACGTCTTGCCTTCTTTCGCCAGTTTTTCGAGCAGAGGCGCCGGCTTCCAATACTCTTCGCCGTAGCGATCGCGGAATTCACAAATCTTGTCGTAGACGTTTTTAAGACCCACATGATCGGCATAGTGCATTGGGCCGCCTTTGGGCGCTGGGAAAGCATAGCCGAACACATACACAACATCGATATCGCTTGGCCGCTGCGCAATGCCCTCTTCGAGGATAAGCGCGCCTTCGTTAATCAGCGGATACAGACAGCGTTCCAGTATTTCCTGGTCGCTTACCTCTCGCTGCTCAACACCCAAGGCAGCCGCTTCTGATTTGATCAGCGCTTCGATCTCAGGATCGTTCATGCGAGCACGTGTCGCGGGATCGTATTTATAGAATCCTGCGCCAGTCTTTTGTCCGAAACGATCCATCTCGACCAAGACAGTGCCCATTCGGTAGAGCTTAGGATCGTTGGGCAGATCTGTGCGGCCTTCGCGCGCTTTGTAGCCAACGTCGAGTCCGGCGAGGTCGCCCATCGCGAGTGGCCCCATTGCCATGCCAAACCCTTCGAGCGCAGCGTCAACCTTTGCCGGTGTGCAGCCATCGAGCAGTAACATCTGCGACTCGCGGCCATAGCCTCCCAGCATGCGGTTGCCTATAAAGCCGTAGCAGACCCGCGACAGCGCACACACCTTACCGATTTTCTTACCAATCGCCATGGCAGTGGCAAGGGCATCGTCTGCGGTCTTCTCGCCGCGCACAACCTCGAGCAGTTTCATCACATTGGCCGGACTGAAAAAGTGCATACCGAGGACGTCTTGCGGGCGCTTAGTCGCGGCTGCAATAGCATCGATATCTTGGTAAGAGGTGTTGCTCGCAAGAATTGCGCCGGGCTTACAAACAGCATCGAGCTTGGCGAAAATTTCTTTCTTGAGCTCAAGATTTTCGAATACCGCCTCGATAATCATGTCTACGTCGGCAAGGTCGGCATAGTCTGTTGTGCCGCTTATTGCACCCATACACTGAGCGACCTGTGCCTCGGTGAGCTTGCCTTTCTTCATTGTGATTGCGTAGTTTTTCTCGATAATGCCGAGACCTCGTGCGAGCGCCTCGTCATTAATCTCGACCATGACAACCTGAATACCAACGTTCGCGAAACACATGGCGATGCCGCCACCCATGGTGCCGCCGCCAATGACTGCGACTTTCTTTACCTCACGCAAAGGCGTGTCTCGTGGCAGATCTTTGATTTTTGCAGCCTGACGCTCGGCAAAGAAAATATGGCGCATTGCGGCAGATTCGGGCGAGGTCACTAATTCCATAAAGAGTTCTCGCTCACGGTCCAGGCCTGCGTCCATCGATTGACCTACCGCCGCTTCGATGCAAGAAACGATACGATCTGGGGCGATCTGCCCGCGCGCTCTCGCAGCAAGCTGCTTGCGTGCAGCCTCGAAGAAACCTGGCTCAACAGTCGCAGGATCGATTGTTATATCGCGGATGCGCTTAAGCGGCGCACCGGATGCAACAAGCTCTTTTGCGTAAGCAATCACGCCAGCCTGCACGTCATCGCCCGCAACTACCTCATCGATCAAATTGAGAGCCTTCGCTTTCTCTGCTGCAATCGGGTTACCCGAGGCAATCATATCTAGCGCAACTTTTACGCCTGCGATACGCGGAACCCGCTGCGTGCCGCCTGCACCAGGAAGCAAACCGAGCTTTACTTCGGGCAAGCCTACTTTCGCCGAGGCGATCGCACAGCGGTAGTGGCAAGCAAGAGACACTTCGAAGCCACCGCCCAACGCGGTACCGTGAATAGCGGCAATCACAGGCTTGACTGAGTTTTCAATAGCGCCGAGTACTTCGGGCAGGCCCGGGCCCTGAGGCGGCTTGCCGAATTCGGTGATGTCGGCGCCGGCGATAAAAGTGCGGCCTTCGCAGCGTAAGACTAGCGCGTCGGTCGCGTCGCTTTGTGCGGCTGTGACAGCCTCGAGTATGCCTGCACGAACAACCTGCGCGAGGGCGTTGACGGGCGGATTGTTTACGCTGATAACGCCGATGTTGTCGACGATCTGATAGCTCACTACGTTGGACATATTGTTGGTTTCCTTTTCTATTTAATTCTGTATTTAGTTTTTCGCTTAGCTACTTTTCCAGCCCATAAGCTTCCTGCAGGGTAGCCTAATCTAAGCGCTCGATAATCGCTGCGACACCTTGCCCAATGCCTATGCAAAGGCTGATTGCCGCATAGCGCCCACCAGTGCGCTCAAGGTGGCGCATCGTCGTAAGCGCGATGCGCGCACCCGACGCACCCAGCGGATGTCCAATCGCAATAGCGCCGCCGTTAGGATTTACGCGCGAGTCGGTAAAGTCTACGTCGAGCATCTTCAGACACCCCAACACCTGTGTGGCGAACGCTTCATTAATCTCGATTACATCCATGTCAGCCAGCGTAAGATTGGTCCGTGCGAGCGCCTTCTGAATCGCAAAAACGGGCCCCAAACCCATCACTCTGGGTTCTACGCCTGCGACGGCACCGGCGATGATTCGCACACGTGGCTTCACACCGAACTTCTCACCGACCTCGCGATTACCGATCACTAGAGCCGCTGCGCCATCGTTGATACCTGAAGCATTGCCGGCTGTCACCACGCCACCGTTGAACAAAGACCGAAGGTTGCCCAGCGTCTCGAGGTCTGAGGAAGGCCGGGGGTGCTCGTCTGCATCGACAGTCAACGCAGGCTTCTTGCGGCCTTGGTCAACTTCGATAGGAATAATTTCGTCTTTGAAGAATCCCTCTGCCCGAGCCGCTTCGTATTTCGACTGCGAAGCAGCGGCGAAAACATCACTGTCCTCACGCGAAATCCCAAGGTCGGACGCAATGTTATCTGCTGTTTGCGGCATGGTGTCGTTGCCAAAAATTTTGGCATACTCAGGATTAGTAAAACGCGCACCGAGCGTGCTGTCAGCTATCTGCTGACCGCGATCGAACGCACTGGTGGCCTTAGATAGCACGAGAGGGGCACGGCTCATAGATTCGACGCCACCCGCGAGAAAAAGATCTCCCTCGCCGACTTTAACGCCTCGTGCCGCATCCAATGTAGCCGCAAGACCCGAACCGCAAAGACGGTTCACAGTAATGCCTGCGAGAGTTGTTGGCATCCCTGCGCGAAGCGAAGCAAACCGGGCGACATTGCGGCAGTCCTCTCCCGCGCCGTTGGTGTTTCCCATCACAACATCTTCGAACGTCTCAGGCGTAAAACCACTGCTTTCAACGACTGATTTAATGACATGCGCTAATAAATCGTCAGGGCGAATAGACGACAGTCCGCCACCGTGTCTACCGAAGGCCGAACGCCCGCCGGAATAAATGAATGCGTCGTTGAGGTGCTTGTCTGACATGGCTTTGTGCTCTCCGAATTCGACTTAGTGTAAATTTTACGAGTCAGGCCCTAACCGCCCCTAGAATGGTCTAGCGACGACCTATCGCCGTGCCCATCGGATCATAGCATAGGGTTTTTAGGCATGGTATGAGTCGCGCAGGCTAACGGAATATGCTAATTTCGTGGTCTGAATCTGCGCTTGGAGAGGCTTACCGCACCACTTTATCCCCTGCCCGCGTCTCGTGTTTGACTCGCTCATCAGCCAACACGAGCGCGCCTATCCGCGCATGCTCGCAAGACACTAAATCAACACCATCAAGTTAGAGACAGGTAGACATCATGATCCGTGACCAAGAGACCATCAACGCCCTCGTCGACATTATCGAACGCTTCGTGCGCGAGCGCCTCATTCCAGCCGAAGATCAGATGGCTGAGGAAGGCAAACTCCCTGACGATTTGCTGCAAGAAATGCGTGAATTGGGCCTATTCGGCCTGACGATTCCGGAAGAATACGGCGGCCTTGGCCTCACGATGGAAGAAGAGATTCTGGTGTCTATGGCTCTCGGCCATACTTCTCCTGCCTTCCGCTCTATCATGGGCACCAATAACGGGATCGGATCAGCCGCAATCGTGTTTAATGGCACCGAGGCTCAGAAGCAAAAATATCTGCCTAAATACGCGAGTGGCGAGTGGATCAGCTGCTTCTGCTTAACCGAACCCGAAGCCGGTTCGGACGCAGCCTCACTGCGCACCACGGCGCGCCGCGACGGCGACCATTATGTGATCAACGGCACCAAGCGCTATATCACCAATGCGCCGGTCGCCCACACCTTTAATGTCATGGCGAGAACCGACCCCGAGGTCAAAGGCGCGCGTGGTATTTCCTCATTTATCGTAGAGCGCGATACCCCGGGAATCACGCTTGGCTCGATCGACAAGAAAATGGGCCAGTCGGGATCGATGACCTGCGACGTTATTTTCGAAGACGTGCGAGTCCCTGCCGAGAATATTATTGGTGAGGAAGGCGAAGGCTTCATAACTGCAATGAAGGTACTAGATCGAGGCCGCTTGCACATATCTGGCGTGTCGATCGGCGTCGCAAAACGCCTGATCGCCGATGCACTCGATTACGCGATGCAGCGCAAACAGTTCGGTCAACCCATCGCAGAGCAACAGCTTATTCAAGCCATGCTCGCCGACTCACAAACCGAGACCTATGCAGCCGAGTGCATGACCATGGAAACCGCGCGTCGCCGCGATAGAAACGAGAATGTCAGCACAGAGTCTTCTGCTTGCAAACTTTTCTGCACCGAGATGGTCGGTCGGGTTGCCGATCGCGCTGTGCAAATACACGGAGGCGCAGGCTATATGTCTGAATACGCCGTCGAGCGCTTCTACCGCGATGTCCGTCTGTTCAGACTCTATGAAGGCACAAGCCAGATCCAGCAAATCATTATCGCCCGCAATATGATTAGAGCTGCAAGCTAACGACAGGGTAAAACGCTGCCAAGGCGCTTTGATAGATTCAGATCAAAGCGCTTTGGTAGAATCTGAACGAGAATACTGCCTGTTTCAAAGCCCTAAATTCAGATAGCGAAGGTCCCATGACAGAGAAGCAGACCGAAGGCTTAAGTGACAATCTGCAACCTAACAAAGACTCGTAACCATCGAAACAATCCCCGCTGCAAAAAGCAATTTTTCGATATTATCTTTGGCTATGAATCTCGCGCCGGCCGCTGGTTCGACATCGCACTCATCGTCCTCATTCTGTCGAGCGTCACAGCCGTGCTTGCCGACTCTGTCGCCTCGATTCATCTCAACTATGGCACGATAATTTATCGGTTAGAGTGGGCCTTTACACTGATATTCACCCTTGAATATTTCTTGCGAATCTATTCAACCACACGCAAGCGCGCCTACCTCTTTAGTTTTTACGGAATCATCGACCTCTGCTCGATTCTTCCCACCTACCTTGCGTTTATCTTTCCCTCGGCGGCTTATCTACTCGTTATTCGAATCCTGCGAGTGCTGCGAATCTTTCGCATCCTCAAACTCTTTCGCTATATAGGCGAGGCTAACCTGCTCTATGCGGCACTATTACAAGCACGCCGAAAAATATTTATCTTTCTCTTCTCCGTAATCATACTGATTGTTATTTTCGGCGCGTTAATGTTTATCATCGAAGGTCCTGCGAATGGTTTCATCAACATTCCTGTCTCTATTTATTGGCCATCGTCACTATCACGACCGTAGGCTATGGCGACATTACCCCACAGACACCGCTCGGTCAGTTTGTCGCCGCCTTTGCTATGATTTGCGGCTACGCGATTATTGCAGTGCCAACCGGCATCATCGGCGCCGAACTTATGCAGCAAGTGCAACGAAGCAGTCAGCGCACCAACAGTGTGAATTCCACCTGTATCGGTTGTCAGAGCACCAACCACGACCTCGATGCTCGCTTCTGCAAATTATGTGGCAAGGACGTCATACGGAGTTAGCCGATGCATCGAAAGCCAGAATATCGAGCACTCACATTCAATACCCACAGAGGCTTCTCGGCGAGCAACCTTCGCTAAACGCTAGAGGCACTTCGTGTTGTGCTTCGCGATAGCAAGTGCAACGTAGTTTTTCTGCAAGAGGTTAGCGGAGAAAATAGCCGCTACCATAAGCGCATTAAGGGTTGGCAGAATACCGATCAGTTAGAATACTTGGCCGACTCTGTTTGGCCTCACTTCGCTTACGGCCGCAACGCGACAACCCCTCTTGGTCACCATGGAAATGCCATTCTCAGCGCGACGCCGATCGGGCACGTTCACAACGAAGATCGTAGCCTTCATCGGCTTTCACAACGTGGACTACTCCATGTCACGCTCGAAGAAAGCACCGAATTACTCAACGTGCATTTGGGTCTATTCGAACGCGAAAGAAATCGCCAACTGAGCAAGCTATCGACTATGTTCTCTATAATATTCCTGAAAAAGCCCCGCTTATTCTCGCCGGCGATTTCAATGATTGGCGCTTAACGGCTCATAAAACTCTAGTAAGAGAGCTGAAACTCTTCGAAGCATTTGAATCCATTTGCGGCGCACCCGCTCGCACTTTCCCCGCCGCACTGCCTCTGCTTCACATGGACCGTATCTATTACCGAGGCCTCACCGTCGCATCAGTGAATGTACTTTCGAGTCACTACTGGCGCTGGCTCTCTGATCACAGCGCTCTTATCGCAAGCTTGTCGGGAGATAACTATGCTTAATTTCATCGTAAGCGTTGTGCTTGCCCTGCTTTCTCTGAGCGCAGCGACGCATGCCCTAACGACGAAAAGCGACTCCCGCTCTGCACTCACCTGGGTGAGTTTTTGCCTCTTAATGCCGCTCGCGGGGCCCCTAGCCTACCTTCTCTTTGGCATCAATAGAGCGCGCAGCACTGCCCAACGGCTTTACGCTGTTCAACCAACCAATGCCGAGGCTGAAGCGGCCCGAATTCACAGCAAATTTGCGAGGGCAATGATCAAGCAAAGAGGCAGCGGGAAAAACTTAACCGGATGCACTTCGGTGCGTTTCTTAGAGAATGGCGATGAAATTTTCCCAGCAATGCTCGCCGATATTGATGCCGCAACTGACTCGGTTTATCTGTGTACCTATATGTTTCAGCACGATCAGATCGGCAGACAGTTCATCTCGTCCCTCGTTGCTGCGCAGTCACGCGGCGTCGACATCAAAGTGCTGGTCGACGGCTTAGGTGCGCTCGCTTACCCGCCGCGGGCGGGTAAAGCGCTGCGAGATGCAGGTCTTCACTTTGCTCACTTCGATCCTATAAGCCTGTTCCCACCCTCACTTCATATCAACCTCCGCAACCATAGAAAAATACTGATCGTTGACCAGAAAATCGCTTACACCGGCGGCCACAATATAAGCGCTAAACACTTAGTGAAGGATCACGCGGTCAAATCACCGGCACGCGATTTACATGCTCGTCTCGAAGGAGCCATCGTGAGTGATATTGAGCGAGCATTCGCTGCAGATTGGGAGCGCAGCACTGGGGAGGCGCACGTGAATCATTGTGTCGCTTCGCCCGCATCGCCCTCATTTGATAAAGCTGAGGCAAGGCTCATTCTCGATGGGCCAAACGAAGATATCGACAAGCTAAACGATGTGCTTTTAGGTGTTTTCTCAAGTGCGAAAGAACGCCTCTGGCTAATAACGCCCTACTTTCTTCCCGACAAGGATCTCGTCGGGGCGTTCACCGCTGCTCGACTCCGTGGGGTCGATGTCCGTGTTCTTATCCCCGAACGAGGAAACGTCCATCTCGCTCACTGGGCGTCGCAGCACACCCTCAACCGACTCGTTGCCGACGGCCTTTGCCTATACTTAGTTCCGGCGCCATTTATCCACAGCAAAGCACTAATAATAGACAACGACTATTCGCTTATCGAATCCGCCAACATCGATCCGCGCAGCCTTCGCCTCAATTTCGAGCTAGGCCTCGAACTCTTCTCTTTCGAATGCAACGCATGGCTCGCTCATTACTTCCACTCGCTATTCGCAGAGTCTCATAGGGTAGACCCTCGAGCACCGGAAACGAGACCCTATTTAGTGCGTTTACGCGACGCTTTAGCGTGGCTTTTCTCGCCCTATCTCTAAGTGCGGATGGCACTCAGCGCTACCGGCTCTCATTCAAGAGCGGCATTGACATGAATCAACTTCCTGCAGCTACAGAGATGTGAAATTATAAGCATAAGGCCTCAATTAAAGACCTTAAACGAGGAACTTAAACAACGCGGCACGTTCATAACCTGCAGACATATCATTTAACAAAGGGGAGCATAATGTATAACAAGATACTCGTTGCGATCGACTTATCGAAGGACACCGATAAAGTATTTAAGGCAGCACTCCGCATGGCTAATGGTGAGTCAAGCAAACTCAACCTCGTGCATGTAGTAGAGCCCATTGCTGCAGCCTACAGTATGGATATTTACGCCGCTAATGTGAGTGAACTGCAACAAGAAGCGATTAAGTTTGCCGAAGAGCGACTCGCCGCATTAGGCAAAGAATGGGGACTCGACACAGGGTGCACTCATTCACTACTCGGCGCACCGGCGCCAGAGATTCGCACACTTGCTGAGGAAATTGGCGCCGATTCAATTGTGATAGGTAGTCACGGGCATTCCGGTTGGAAGATATTACTAGGCTCCACCGCAATCAAAGTGCTCCATGGCGCGCACTGTGACGTGCTTACGGTCTATGTTGGCTAGCATTTATATACCCTTTTTATGGTAGACCCTGCAGACTCTCGACACGCTAACATCATAATCACGATGTGAATTGAGATCTGTAAAGTCATAGCGATGAAAAGGCTCAGGAAGAGCTCTAGGATCGGAGCTTAGAGTCGGTCTAAGTTTTGGTGACAGTTTGTCACCCCTCTCACTCGTTCTAAAATTGTCGATCGCCCCGATTAGTGGCAAACTACTCATACGATCTTGATATAGCTCAAAGATTATTGAGGAAGAGAAGGGATGCCCCCATAGCACTGGCGTCCCATGCGGTAGTTGCCGACTTAACGAATTATGCCTCCCTATCGCCCTAAGCGAAGGCGAAATGCAGCAACTAGACGATATCGTTGAGCGAAATCGTCCCTACAAAAAAGCCGATCATCTTTATCGCCAACACGATGAGTTTAGGTCTATTTTTGCCGTACGCTCAGGAAGCTTTAAGACTTACGTTCTAAGCAGCTCTGGCAGTGGCCGAGTCACTGGATTCTATCTGCCGGGCGAAATTATTGGTATGGATGGCATAGCCGATCGCACCCATGCCAATTCAGCAGTCGCGCTTGAGCATGCATCTATTTGTGAAATCCCTTTTAGTCAGCTCGAGTCGTTGAGCTTAAAGCTGCCTAGTCTTCAGCATAATTTTTCTCGATTCTGGGTGCCGAGATTACTAAGGATCAGAAAATTCACACGATCCTCAGTAGCTATAGCGCAGAGCAGCGCATCGCTTCATTTTTACACGGGGTTTCAAGCCGCTATGCTCGCGTCGGGTTGTCACCCACCAGGTTTCATCTCCTAATGACGCGCGGCGACATCGGTGAGTACCTTGGACTGACGGTCGAGACCGTGAGCAAATTGTCTACTGCGCTGCAAAAGAAGGGGCTTATCAGCGTAGATAATCGTGAGATAGCCCTGCTCGAGAAAAACGAACTCAGAGCGATCGTGGGTGCAGACGAATTCTAATACCGCTATGCGCGCTTAATTGTCGCGCAACAGGTTAGACGGCGAATATTGGTCGGTTAGCGCCCTACGACTCATGTCCCAATCCACCCTTGTCGATAGACGACTAGGGTATTCCAAGAGGGGCACGCCAAACTTTTCGACGCTGGGGGCGAGAGACCGAGCGACTCCGGTGAGCTCTCCTCTTGGGGGTAATGCGGCGTCTCGGGCAATAATTATGCGATTACCCGAACTCGGCAGTTTAAAGTTAAAAAATTCGCCGAACACTTTCTGATAGGTTACCGACTCGTGATCATAGAAACGGCTAGTGGAAAAAGTATTCGCCACGAGCACACCATCGGGCGACATGATCGCGCGCACCTCTTCAAGAAATTCTTCTGTTAGCAAATGCTCTGGAATATAGTCGCCGGTAAAGGCATCGAGAATAACAAAATCATAACGCTGATCTAATAGGCTCGCCCGTTTGACAAACACACGAGCGTCGTTAACCGTGACCTTCACATTCTCGGTTTCTTCGAAACTAAAATACTGCTTAGCCACGTTAACCACCGCTTGATCGATTTCGACAACATCGATTTCGGCATCAGGGTAAAGTTTGGCTAGCGTAGACGGCAGCGAACCGCCACCTAGACCTGCGATTAATATTTTCTGGGGGTTAGGGTTTAAAAGAAGGCCCGCGAACGTCATCTTCGCGTATTCGAAAACCAAACGCTCTGGACTCACTGTGTTCATGCAGGTTTGATTGCGGTCGCCGCGGTGTACGTTGAAGACTAAACAGCGCCTGTCGCCTTCTTGCGTGACAGTGATATCACGATAAAGCGACCGCTCTTCGTGCAGGGTTTCGGCAGCAAGGGCACTGCAACTAAACAGGCCTATAAAAAACGTAATCGACCGCAGCTTAAGCGCCATTTGCTTGCCCTCTTCTGATTCCGGCTACCATTAACACCGCACCAATCATCGCCAATGCTCCAGCTGTGCCGAAGACGATCTCGTTTACCTCAAACCACAGCACTAAGTAGAACGACGTCCCGAGAGTGCCCGCAGCACTTCCAATAGTGGAAACGAAAAAAAGAAGTCCCGCTTTTTGTCCGCTGTGGTCGCTATTTTCGACGAGAAGCCGCACAGAATACGGCGAAATCATGCCGAGAATAGTCGTTGGTAAAAAATACAAGAGCAGTGAGGCAAGAAGAGACCCATACCTCGGATCTTCGATTGCGAGGAAAATCGGACGCATAATTTCATCGGCAAAGAAGATTATCGGTAACGACAAGGCCGCTGCAGCTAGGAAGAAGAAAGCATAGTTGAAAAGACTCGGCTGGCGGGCCGAAAGCTTGCCGCCGATCAAATAGCCGCACGCTAATGCGAGCATAAACACGGTGAGTATACTGCCCCACACCGACAAGCTTCCCCCGAAGTACGGCGCCATAATCCGCGCGCCAAGCATCTCGATAGTCATGATGCAGAAGCCGCTCACAAACGCAGCGCTTATGACTAGCAGGCTTGGAATCGATTGCGGTTCTAGGTTACTGGGCCTGCGAGCCTGCTTCGCGTTCATTCACATTGTCCTATTATATTAGTCTTGGCGTGCACCAATATGGCGACCACCATCGAGGGCGATGACCTGACCAGTCAAATACTTAGAGGCATTCGAGGCGAGATACAATGCAAGCCCTGCCATGTCCTCAGGCGAGCCGATGCGTCCGAGTGGATTCTCGCTTTCGATTTTGTCTTGAAACTTTTCTAGCGTCGCGTTCATCATATTGCTCTGAAATGCACCCGGCGCAATCGCGTTGACGGTAACACCCTTTGGTCCAAGACGAAGCGCTAAATTTTTTGTAAGAAAATGCACTGCAGCTTTACTCGCGCCATAGGCGAAATTATCCATTGTCGACACACGCAGCCCATCGATCGAGCCTATGTTAATCACTCTGCTCGGGTTTTGCTGACTCGCCCCTTGTTTGAGCAAGTGCATCAGGTCACGAGTGAGAGTGAATATCGCCTTCACATTAATATCCATAACCTTGTCGTAGCCCTCATCGGGATACTCTTCAAATGGTGCCCCCCACGCTGCGCCTGCGTTGTTTACCAGAATATCTATTTTGGCTTCGCGCGCGGTGATTTCTGCAACAAAGGCCTCGCGCCCTTCCTTTGTCGACAAATCAGCGGGCAGCGCGATGCATTCGCCTTTCTTTGACAATTCTGCCGCTGTCTCGGCACAGGCATCAGCTTTACGCGCGGTGATATAGGTTCTTACCCCATTCTCGACAAAACCCTCTGCGATCATTCTTCCGATGCCGCGAGAGCCGCCAGTAACGATAGCAACTTTGCCCGCTACCGAAAATAAATCGTTGATCGCTAATGTCATGTTGCCTATCCCCTGTCTTAACTCCCTAAACGTTGAAGTCGAACCTAAGAAGTAATTTCGCCACGCATGATCATTTCACTCATGCGTTGGAGAACATCGGTCTTTTTAACCATCATCGCAAAACGCTGATCTTTCGTGTGGCCGTGGTAGAAACGGTAGTAAATTTGTTGACCGATAACGCCCAAGCGGAATAAACCAAACACGAAGTAAAAAGCGAAGTTATCAACAGGCAGGCCTGTTTTTTCTTGGAACCTATTGACAATCTCCGCGCGGGTCGGCGCGCCCGGCACGTCGCTAGGCATGGTGCGGTATTGGCGAAAAAATTCGGGGTCGTCCATTTGAGTCCAATAGCCTAACGTGCAGCCGAGGTCCATCAATGGATCGCCGACCGTCGCCATCTCCCAGTCGAGAATGCCAATAACTTGCATTGGATTCTCTAATGAGAAAATGACATTGTCTGTCTTGTAATCGTTATGAATGACGCTCGCCTTGCCGCTTTCGGCGGGCATATTGTCCTGCAGCCATTGCATCGTTGAATCGCAATTCACTGTATCTGGGGTTACAGCATCTACCCAGCGCTTACACCAGCCATCGATCTGACGCTGAACATACCCTTCGGGACGCCCAAACTTATCGAGTCCAGCCTCGACGAGATCGACGGAATGAAGCTCGGACAAAACATCGAAAAAGTTAAACAGCTGCTCTCGAATTTGATCGGGCGAGAAGTTGAGCGCCTCAGGATATTCTCTGCGAATCACCAACCCTTCGATGTAGCTCATCAGATAAAAGTCGCAGCCAAGGACGTCTTGGTCATCGCAGAAGTGGACAGGCTTGGGACCGTAAGGGAAGACATTTTGCAATGCCGAAAGAATCTTAAACTCTCGCGACATATCGTGCGCCGATTTCACCTTGCTGCCAAAAGGTGGGCGTCGAAGCACCCAGCGTTCGTCGCCGCTGGTTAGCAAGTAGGTGAGGTTAGAAAAACCACCGGGGAACTGCTTCACCTCGAGATGAGCAACTTTGGCCCCAAGCACAGGCTCGAGATATTGGCGCAGCGTATCTAGGTCGAGTTCTTCGCCCGTCCGGATGGAACCCGCTCGGTCCACTAATTCTTCATTCACTACAGCGCTATCAGTCAAACCTAATCCCTCTCTTGTTCTCAGCCTTCCTTGCCTCTGGGACGTCGCTTTGACGCCCCCTTGCCGGTCTGTTTAGTCAATTAGCCTTTTGGCGTTTGCTGGCGCCTTTTCTGACTCGCGCGCTGAGGGCTCAGCGGAAGGTGATCATGTGCTTATTTTCTGGATTCTCGAGATGAGCCAGATTGTTGAACTGGGTAAGCGACAATTTGCCGCGCCCATAAATAATACGTGTCACCGAACTATTGCGCACCATCCAATTAGTTGCAATGACATGTTCATCGGGGAAATTTAATACTCTTTGCAATGCCATGGCAATGACACCTCCCGATGTCGAAATAATGACTCGGCTACCTTGTGCATGCCTCGCCATAACCTCGTCCATGGCCGAGTAGACGCGTGACTTGAACGATGCCCAAGACTCAAACCCATCTACGTCGTCTCTCGGGTCTAAATTATCACGAATCCACCTAGCGGTGGCTACTTCGAATATTTTTTGGAACTGCTTCTCGTCCTTTATTGGCCACTCTGACGGGACATTCTCGCCAGCAGCGCGCAGATCGCGCAGGTGGATTCTTATCAGCGGGTCGCCATTGTATTCATTGAAACCGGACAGTTGTGCTGGGCCTTCGGGCGTTCCGGCGACAAGGGGGAGGAGTTCGTGTGCAGTCTCTCGTTGACGCAGGAGGGTGCCACTGTAGATATGGTCGAAATTCTCGCTCAGCCCTTGCCAGTGCTGCGCGAGAATTTTTGCTTGCTCGACTCCCGTAACACTGAGCTTGTCGTAAGACTCAGCGCCAAAGGAAGCCTGTCCGTGTCGGACAAGGATGAGTTCACTCACAGTGTCAGATCGACAACTAGAGCGAGGCGAAGCGCTGGAGGTGATACTCCGCGTTGCCGAACATGAGGTCTAGTGCTGTAACACGCTTAAATAGATGGCCCACGTCTAGCTCGTCGGTTACACCGATGCCGCCATGAATCTGAACAGCTTCTTGGCCGACTAAGCGAATCGATTTGCCGACACGTGATTTAGCCGACGACACTGCGCGCGCCTTGCTGACGGCGTTTTCGTCGCTGTCTAGAATCATTGCCGCGCGAACGACGATAGAACGTGCGAGCTGGCATTGAATGAACATATCAGACATGCGGTGTTGAAGCGCCTGGAAGGTGCCAATCGCCGTGCCAAACTGCTTGCGCGTTTTGCTGTATTCAACTGTCTTAGTAAGGAGCGAGTCCATTGCGCCAACAGCTTCGGCGGCCACTGCTAGTGTGGCACGATCGATGACCGCAGAGAGCGCTGCGCCGGCTCCGCCAGCAGCACCCAGCCGAGCCGTCGCAGGAACGCGCACGTCTGCAAGCGTGACTTCGCCCGCCTTACGGCCGTCGATAGTGGTATAGCTCTGAATGCTAACGCCGGGGGCAGTGGCGTCGACGAGGAAAAGCGAAATACCCTCGGCATCGGTTGCAGCGCCAGATTCGCGCGCACTAACGATAATCGTCTGTGCATTTAGCGCGCCTAAGACATTAGTCTTAGCGCCGTTAAGCACCAACTCATCGCCAGCGGCCGTGGCCGTCGTCTTTACATTGTGCGGATTGAATCGGCTGCCCTGCTCTGTATAAGCCACTGCCGTAATCATCGCACCTTCCATGATCTGCGGGATCAGCGCGCCCTTTTGCTCTTCATTGCCGAGATCGGCGATCAGCGTACCACCCATTACGGCACAAGAAAGATAGGGCTCGACCAACATGCCTTTTCCAAATTCTTCCATCATGACCATTAGGTCTACCGCGTTGCCGCCGAAACCACCGTCTTCCTCGGTGAATGGCACAGTAAGCCAGCCTAGCTCAGCAAACATTGTCCAGTTTTCGGCGCTGTAGCCTGCCTCCGATTTAATAATGTCGTCGCGCGTGTAGAAGTCGTATTTCTGCATCACGAACTTCTGAACACTTTCTTGCAGCATCTGCTGCTCTTCTGAATATGAAAAATCCACTGTCAAACCTCTTTCGAATTAGTGTGTAAACAACCGTTAATCAACACGGGGAGCTTAGAGCCCCAACACCGCTTTACTTATGATGTTGCGCTGAACTTCGTTAGAGCCACCGAAGATCGAGAGCTTACGGTTATTGAAGTAGCTTAACGCCGCAGCCGCAGAGCTGCCCGGCCCCATTTGTTCGCCTTCGAATCCTTCTTCGAATTGCTCAGGCACAAACGGGAGGCAGTTGTAGCCTGCGAGTTCAACAGTCATTTCATCCATTTTTTGAGCTAGTTCAGTGCCCACGATCTTCAAAATCGATGACTCTGGGCCGGGTGCTTTGCCAACGCTCAATGCGGCGAGTGTGCGCAGTTCTGCATACTCTAACGCCTGCAGTTCAATTTCGACCTCGGCGAGCTGCGCTTTGAAGTCTGCATTGTTCGCCATCGTTCCGCCGAAACCATCGTCTGTCTCAGCGGCGATGCGCTTGAGGGATGCCAATCGGCGCTTACCGCGAGGTACGCCCGCAATATTAGTGCGTTCGTGTGTCAGCAACACTTTCGCATAGGTCCACCCTTTGTTTTCTTCACCTATGAGGTTCGCAGCAGGAACGCGCACGTCATCGAAGAACACTTCGTTGACTTCGGCGTGGCCGTCTAGCAAAACGATAGGCTTAAGCGTAATTCCTGGCGATTTCATGTCGATAAGCAGAAAGCTTATGCCTTCTTGCTTCTTAACGCTGTTGTCGGTGCGCACGAGGCAGAAAATCCAATCGGCATACTGACCGTACGTATTCCAAGTCTTATTGCCGTTAACGATGTAGTCGTCACCATCGCGGACCGCCATAGTCTTGAGTGACGCAAGGTCTGAACCGGCATTCGGCTCTGAATAACCCTGACACCACCACACATTGCTTTCGAGAATGTCAGGCAAGAAGCGCTGCTTCTGTTCTTCGCTACCGTAAGCCATGATCACAGGGGCCACCATGGTGACACCAAAAGGCGTTGGTTCTGGCGCGCCGACTAAGCCCATCTCCTGTCTCTTATACACATCTCCGAGCCCACGAGACCTCTCTACATCTCG
>OJGW01000137.1_pt1 | contig 20982 bp, 12 predicted proteins | sample 1594511 | NCBI WGS metagenome assembly OJGW01 (sample SAMN05416844, study PRJEB24817) | seawater metagenome | isolation source: Sea water | place: Canada:Atlantic | collected 2013-07
CCCGATATCCCTCTCACTGACGAAGCCGCCTTCGCCGCGCTTCAAGCCGGCCGTGATCGCGTCACCACCGAACTCGGTAAAGCCGTCGTCGGACAAAAAGACGTCATCGAGCAAATCCTGCTCGCCCTCCTCTCCGGTGGTCACTGCCTGCTCACCGGCGCTCCCGGCCTCGCCAAGACCCTGCTGGTCAAATCCGTCGCGCAAACGTTCGACCTTAAGTTTCAACGCATCCAGTTCACCCCCGACCTGATGCCCGCCGACATCACCGGCACCGAAGTCCTCACCGAAGACGACTCCGGCCGCCACCTCACTTTTGTTCCCGGTCCCGTATTCACTAATCTACTACTCGCCGACGAAATCAATCGCACGCCGCCCAAGACCCAAGCCGCCCTGCTCGAAGCCATGCAGGAGCACCAAGTCACTGCCGGCGGAGTCCGTCATGCCCTCAGCGAACCTTTCTTCGTGCTCGCCACTCAGAACCCCGTCGAGATGGAAGGCACCTACCCGCTCCCCGAAGCCCAGCTCGATCGGTTTCTCTTCAACGTGCGCGTCGACTACCTTTCCGAAGCCGAAGAAATCGAAGTTGTTTCTCGCACCACTTCCCAAACCGCCGCTGAGATCGAACCCGTCTTCACCGCCGCCGAAGCGCTCGCTTTCCAGAAACTCACTCGCCAAGTGCCGGTCGCCGATGATCTCGTGCGCTACGCGGTGCAACTCGTCGCCGCCTCCCGGCCCGGCCAACCCGGCACCCCCGATTTCATCAACGACTGGCTCAATTGGGGCGCCGGCACCCGAGCCGCTCAAGCCCTCATCATCGGCAGCAAAGCCCGGGCCCTCTGGCAAGGCCGCAGCCATGTCACCGAAAAGGACATCCAAGCGCTCGCTATTCCCGTCCTCCGCCATCGCCTCCTGCTCAATTACCGCGCGGAGGCCGACCGCGTTGAAGTCGAGACCATCATCGCGCGCCTACTCGAAACCGTGCGCCTCGCCTAAAACCTCTCCTGCCCCGCCTTCCCCATGTCCACCGCCGCCGCACCTTCCGCCGATCCCCTCGCCTTACTGGCGGTCAAGGATCTGTCGTTACGCGCCAAGGTTGTGATGGAAGGCGTCCAGTCCGGCCTGCACCGCAGTCCCTTCAGCGGCTTCTCTTCCGAGTTCACCGAATACCGGCAATACAGTCCCGGTGATGATCTGCGCTACCTCGATTGGCGCGCCTACGCTCGCAGCGATCGCTACTACATCAAGAAATACGAGGACGAGACTAACTTGCGCGCGATCATCCTCCTCGATGTCAGCCGCTCCATGCGCTTCGGATCCGGACCATACCCTAAAATCGAATACGCCCGCACCCTCGCCGCCACGCTCGCTCGTTTCCTCCACGAACAACGCGACGTCGTCGGCACCGCCCTCTTCGATGAAAAGGTGCAAGACGTCGTCCCTCCGCGTTGGCGGCCGGGTCACCTCAACCACATCTACGCGACGCTCTCCCGCGAGCCTGCCGGCCGCGAAACCGCGATCGGGTCAGCCTTGAGCGAGGTCGCTCGGCTTTGTCGCAAACGCACCCTCGTGCTCATCGTCTCTGACTTCCTCGCCCCCGTCGACACGTGGTCCACGGCTCTCGGCGAACTCACCGCCGCCCGCCACGATGTGCGCGCCTTGCAAGTCCTCGATCCCGTCGAACTCAACCTCGAATTCGGTCGCGCCGCTATGTGGGAAGATCTCGAAAGCGGCGAAGCCCGCTACGTCGACCCCACTCAGGCCCGCGCCGACTACACCACGCAGATCAACGCCCACCTCGCGGAGGTGAATGGCGCGTTCGACAATTACGGGGTCCTCCACCACCTCACCACCACTGCGCAACCGCTAACCGACGCCCTGGTCACGTTTCTGCAAACCCGTCGCAGCGCCGCCCGGGGCACCCGTCCGGCCCGAAAGGACTCCGCCGCGTGAGCCTGCTTTCTCCTTTTTTCCTCGTCGGACTCGCCCTCCTCGCCGGCCCGATCATCGCCCACCTCATCCGGCGGGCGACCAAGGATCGGATCGAATTCAGTGCGATCCGTTTTCTCAAGCCTTCCAAACCACGGCTCGATCGTCGCAGCCGCGTGCAACACCCGTTGCTCCTGCTTCTGCGCTGTCTCATCGTAGCCGCCCTCGCCCTCGCGTTTGCCCGTCCCTACTGGACCCAAACCACGCCGCCCGCCGCCACCGATATCCAGCCCCGCATCGTCATCGCGCTCCTTGATCGCAGCGCCAGCATGCAACCGGCCGAGCGTTGGGCCGATGCCACCACCCGCGTCGAGGCCATCGTCGACGCCCTCGAACCTTCCGACCTTTTTTCGCTCATCGCCTTCGACGCCCGCACCGAGATTTTACTCACCGGCGAACACTGGCAACGGGCCCTCCCCGCCGAGCGACCGGGCATCGTCTCCGCCCTCCTGAGCGACCAGTCCCCCACGTGGAGTACCACCCACCTAGACAACGCGATCGCCATCGCCCTCGAGTCGGTGCGCGAACTCAACGAATCAATCGGCGGTTCCGCTTCCAGTGAACTGATCATCGTTTCCGATCTCACCGCCAGCACGCGGGTCGCCGGACTCGCCGGACTCGATTGGCCGGCCAATACTGAGGTCAAATTCGACACCGTCACCACCGCCGCCGACCCCGATCAGATCACCCTACAATGGCTCGGCTGGGGCACGGATCTCGGCGCCGGCGCGCCCGCTCGGGTCCGCCTCATCGGCACCGCCGGTGCCTCCCCGCGCTCCGTTTCTCTGCAACTCGTCGATGCCAGCAACGATACCGCCTGGGCGCCTCCCGTCGAAACCATCATGCCCAGTAGCGGCATCCAATTGGTATCCATTCCCGTCAGCGGCGATGCCCCTGCGGCCCTCAGGATCACGCTCGCCGACTCTCCCGATTCACTCGGCCAATCGCTCAATCTCGTGCGTCACCTCGATCGCGAGATTCAATTCAAGATCTGGAGCGACGCGCCCTCCTCAGATTTGTCCTCCCCGGGCTTCTATCTCGAAAATGCCGTCACCGGTTGGCGCGACCCTGCCACCATCGCCGACGACCCCAGCCAGCCCGAAGCTCCCGCTCTCCACGTCATCACCAGTCCCGTCAGCCCAGCCGAGATTTCCACCATCAATTCCCGCCTCGAAGCCGGGGCCTTCGTGATCTTACTCGCCAACTCGCCCGAGCTCGCCGTCCAAGCCGCCACGCTCGCCGGAGAATCCAACTGGCGCGCCACGACCGCTTCCCGCAGCAACCCACTCCTCTTTGGCGAGATCGATTTCGGCCACCCACTCTTCGCCTCTTTCGCCGATCCGCGCTTCAGCGACTTCACTCGCATTCGCTTCGCGAGTCCCACGTCTCTCACCCTCCCCAACGATACCCGCACCCAGGCCATCGCTCGGTTTGACAACGGTGAACCCGCCGTCCTTGAAACCGTCGTCGAACGAGGCCGCCTCATTGTCTGGGCCACCGGCTGGGGACCTCGCGAAACCCCTTGGGTGCTCTCCACCAAATTTGTGCCGTGGCTCCAAGCCGTCGCCGTCCGCGCCGCCGGCGGCACCATTCCTATCGCCGTCACCGAACTCGGCGACGTCTCCCGTCTCAATCTCCCAGCCGAGTCCACCGTCACCGCGCTCCGTGATCCGGACACCGCCATCGATCAACTCACTCAACCTGGCATCTACCAAGTCGTCGCCCCCGAGACTCGCGCGCGCCTCATCGCCCTCAACGTGCCTGCTTCCGAGACCAATCCCGAACCACTCGCTTGGGATACGTTCGAAGCGCTCGGCGTCCCCTTGGGCAACACCCTTGCTGTCGCCGAATCCGTTGATGTCCCCACCGGCGATCTCCCGGAATCCGCAATCGTCAGTGAAAGCCGCCAACGCGCTTGGCGCTGGTTTGTCCTACTCGCAATTGCCCTGCTGCTGCTCGAGGGACTCGTGGCTCTGCTCATCAACCGCCGCGCCGCCGCCGTCCCCGTGCCTGCCACTCCGTAATACCGATGCGCAACTCACTTAAACTTTTCTTAAGTCCGCAATCTCGCCTCGAGGCCGAGCTTCAGACCGTCGCGCGCAGCTACCAGTCCATTCGGATTCATCAACGCGGCATCATAATCTGGAGCACCGTCGCAATCGTGGCCGCCAGTTTCCTCGCGATCCGTATTCTTCACGAGCCGTTCGCGGCCTGGCTCGGTCCACTCCTCGTTCTCAATTTTCTCACCGGTGCCGCCATTCAATTCCACGGCATCCTCCGCGACAAAGCCGATATCTATGCCGCCGCTCGGCGCATCGAAAAAGAAAACCCCGAACTCGAAGCCATCCTCCGCACCGCCGCCGAGCAACAGGCCGATGCCCAAGGTAAACTCAATTTCATGCAGCAGCGCCTCCTCGACGAGGCACTCGCTCATGCCAGTGCCAGCCTGTGGCACCAATCACCGCGCCGCCAATCCCGTTGGCTCACCGCATCTCACATCGTCTCTATCACCGCGGCCCTCGCGTTCCTCGTTCTCGGCCTAAGCGTTTCCTCACCTTTCAATTGGAGTTGGTCCGACTTCTCCACCCGTTCGGCTGCCACCGCCTCTGGCATCGAAATTTCCCCCGGCTCCATCGAAATCGAAACGGGCACCACCGTCGTCGTCGCCGCCCGTTTCTACGACACCTTCCCCGCCACCGCTCGTCTCGTGTGGCGCCAAGCCAACGGCGCTTCCGGTCGCTCCAATATGGCGCGCAGCCTCTCCGACCCGGTCTATGCTTTCACCTTACCCGAGGTTGACTCCGATACCGTGTATCAAATCGAGTATGACGGCGACCGCACCGCCGACTTCACCCTCACCGTATTCGAACTCCCCGATCTTGTCCGCGCCGATGCCAGGCTCGACTACCCTGACTACACCGGGCTGAAGGATCGCGAATTCATCGACACCCGCCGCGTTAGCGCGGTCGCCGGAGCCGGCCTCGACTACGAGTTCCTCGTCAATCGTTCCCTCGCTTCCGCCCGCCTGGTCACCCTTGACGGGGAGACCATCGAATTGGAAGCGCGCAACGACGAATCCACCACCTTCGGCATCGCCTACACCCTGGTCGAGTCCCAGCGCTTCAAACTCGAACTCACCGATCATGACGGTCGCACCGATCCCGATCCCGCCGACATCCGCATCGCTGTCCAGGCCAACGAACGTCCCGACCTCGCGGTACAGTTTCCGCGTTCCGACCAACGCGTTTCTCCCCTCGAAGAGCTCAATATCCAAGTTAAGGTCACCGACGATTTTGGCCTTCTCGACTACGGCATCGCCTACGCCATTGGCGGTAACGAGCCGATTTATATTTCCACCGCCGACGAGTCGTCCTCCGACCTCGAATCAAATTTCACTTACCTCCTCGCTCTCGAATCCCACGCCGTAGAAGTCGATGAACTCATCACGTGGTTTGGTTGGGCCGATGATTTCGGTCCCGACGGCGAGAGCCGACGCTCCACCAGCGATCTGTTCTTCGCCGAAGTCCGTTCCCTCGATGAGATCTTCCGCGAAGGTCAGGGCGGCGATGGCCCACCCGGCGGCGGCGGTGAAAACGGGCCCGCCGGCGATCTCCTCGAGATTCAACGCCAAATTTCCGTCGCTATTTGGAACCTCCAAAAATCTGGCGAACCTTCGGCCACGTTCGAACCCGATGTATCCACGCTCGAGATCAGCCAGACTCAAGCCCGCGAGCAAATCGACGAGGTCAAAGCGCGGCTCCAAGAAGCTCGCCAACAAAGCGCCGCCGATGACGCCGCTAGCGCGATGGACGACACCATCGAACACCTCGCCGACGCCCGCGACGAGATCGACTTGGAGCCATTGAAGTCCGCTTGGTCCAGCGCTCAGCTCGCCTTCCGCGCCCTCCTCAAACTCCAACCCCGCGAGGTAAATGTCACCCAAGGCAATCCCGGCAGCTCCGGCAGCGGTGGTGGCCGCAGTCAATCACAGCTCAATCAACTCCGCTTCCGCCAGGATCAGGACAACTACGCTAGCCAAAGCGAAGCCGAAGCCCCCGCCACGCCCGAGGAGCGTGAACAACTCAACGTCCTCGCTCGACTCAAGGAACTCGCCCGCCGCCAAGACGACCTCAATGACCGACTGCAAGAGCTCCAGACCGCCCTCGCCGCCGCGGCCGATGAAGTCGAACGCGAAGAAATCCGTCGCGAGCTCAAACGCCTCGAAGAAGAGCAACGCCGCATGCTGGCCGAACTCGACGATACCCGCTCGCGCGTCGATCAGATGCAGTCCGGCGAACAACGCGCCGAAGCCAGCCAACAACTCGAACAAACTCGCGAAGACATGCAGCAGGTCGGCGAAGAGTTAGCCCAAGGCAACGTTTCTCAGGCCCTCGCATCTGGCACCCGGGCCCAAGAATCCCTCGAGCAAACCAGCGAAGACCTCCGCGAAGATTCTTCCAGCCTCTTTAGCGACGAGATGCGCGAACTCCGCCGCCAAGCCCGCGAGCTCGCCGAACAACAAGACGAAATCGAAGAGCAATGGGATCAACAGAGCGACGGCCCACCTTCGCTCGATGGTTCGGCGGCCAATGATCAACTCGCCGAAGCCGTCGATTCCCAGCGCCAACGTTACGAGGATTTGATCGAACGCCTCCAACAAGCGTCTTCCGACAGTGAAGACGCCGAACCCGTCCTGCACCGGCGACTCTACGATGTGCTCCGCCAACAAGGGACCAGCGGCACCGAGCAACAACTCCGCACCGCCACCGAACTTCTCCAACGCGGCTTTTTCGACGAAGCCCGTCGTGAACAATCCGGCGTGAACCGCTCGCTCGATCAACTCCGTGATAGCGTCGAACGCGCCGCCAATTCCGTCCTCGGCGACGAGGGCGCCGAATCCCGGTTCGCCCAAAGCGAACTGAACGAACTCGTCCGCGAACTCCGCGACGAAATGTCCACCAGCGGCGACCAACCCGGCGGTCAACCTGGCAGCGATAGCAACGGTGAAGGCGAGTCCCCCGGCCGCTCCCCCGCCGACCAAGAGGGCGAAGAACCTTCCGCCGGCACATCCCTCGCTACCAGCGGCGAACCAGGAGAAGGTCGCGCGCCCGGGAACGAGCCCGGCGAACGCGAAGGTGGTGCCTCCGGCGACGAACCCGGTCAGGGCTCCGGTAGCACTCCCGGCGAATCACCCGGTGGTGGCCAACCTTCGCCCAACGATCTCCTCGAGCAACTCGTTCAGTCCCTCGGCACTCAACCCGGTGCTGGTGGTGGCGGTGGTAATGGCTCCAACGGACCACTCACTGGCGAAAGTTTCGCCGACTGGGCCGACCGTCTCCGCACGATTGAATCGCTCATGGACGATCCCGAGCTCCGCCAACGTCTCGCCCAAGCCCGCGGCCGCGCCGAAGAGATGCGCCGCGATTGGCAACGCGAAGCCGCCGAGCCGCAATGGGACCTCGTCAACACCGGCATCATCAAACCCCTCGAAGACGCCCGCTCCTGGCTCCGCTCGGAACTCGCTCGTCTCGAAGATCCCGAAATTCTTCAGCCCATCGACCGCGATCCCGTGCCCGAGAAATACGCCGAATCGGTGCGCAAATACTACGAAGCTTTGAGTGCCGCCGAGTCGGAACAAACCTCGTCTTCCGACCGCTAATTTGCCTGTGCTCTGTCGTATGCCATTCGCTGTTCTCAACTTCGCCGGATCCTCCTGGTGGTGGGTGGCGGTGCTCGCAGCCACCGGTCTGATCCCGCTCGCTTGGTATGCGCTGAGACCCGCCGAACAGAACCGCGGCTCCCTCGCCGTCGGCCTCAGTCTTCGCCTCCTCGGCATCGGGTTACTCCTGCTCTGTCTCCTCGATCCGCAGTGGCTTGCACCTCGCGCCAAACCCGGCGCCAACATCCTCGCGGTGCTCACCGACAACAGCCAAGGCATGGCCATCGTCGATCGGCCGGGCGATCCCACTCGCGGCGAAAGACTCCGCACCGATTTGATCGCTCCGAGCACGGCTTGGCTCGAAGACCTGAATTCACAATTTCAAGTGCGACCCTACCTGTTCGACGATGAACTCCGTCGGGTCGGCGACTTCGCCGCACTCGATTTCTCCGGCCCCCGCTCCGACCTCGGTCACGCCCTCGACCGCATCCGGGAGCGTTTCGCAACCCAACCCCTCGCGGGCGTTTTGCTGTTCACCGATGGTAATGCCACCGACCTCACGTCCACGCTCACCGATGCTTCCGGTCTGCCGCCCATCTTCCCCGTCGTCGTGGGCGAAACGGCCGCCCTCCGCGATCTGCGCATCACCCAAACCACCCTCCGCCAAACCGCCTTCGACGACGCGCCTGTTTCTCTCCGCGTTGGTCTCGCCGGTCGCAGCGTGACCGACGAACCGCTCAGCGTAACCGTGCGACCGCTCAACGCCTCCGGCGCCGAAGCCCCCATCGTCCAGTCGGCCCAGCTCTTCCGCGACAATCAGCCCGAAGACGTCGACTTCGATTGGCGCCCCACCGGCTCCGGCATTCAGTTCTACGAAGCTACCGCGCTTCCGACTTCCAGCGCCGCCCCCGCCGAGGCGACCACGGCCAACAATCGGCGCTACGTCATGGTCGATCGCGGTCGCCCCACCTACCGCATTCTCTACGTCGGTGGTCGGCCCAACTGGGAATTCAAATATCTCAATCGGGCCCTGCTCGAAGATCCCCAAATCGATTTGGTCGGCCTGCTCCGTCTCGCCCGCCGCGAACCCAAATTTGAATTCCGTGGCCGGGCCGGCGAATCCAGCAATCCTCTGTATCGAGGTTTCACTGACGCCACCGACGACACCGCTCGCTACGATGAACCCGTGTTGACCCGCATCAATACCCGCGACGCCGAAGAACTCCGCACCGGATTTCCGCGAACCATCGCAGAACTCTTCGCTTACGACGCGGTCATTCTCGACGACGTCGAAGCCGAATTCTTCTCGCCCGACCAACAGATGCTCCTCCGCCGTTTCACCGGCGAACGCGGAGGTGGCCTACTACTCCTCGGCGGGGTCGATTCCTTGGCCAACGGCGACTACCAATCCACTCCGCTCTCCGCCGCTCTGCCCATCTATTTGGACCGCCGCGCCGAACGCCAACCCACCGGTCAACTCACCTGGGATCTCACCCGCGAAGGCTGGCTGGAATCCTGGACCCGGGTCCGGGCCGTCGAAGCCGACGAACGCGATCGCCTCACGGCCATGCCTCCGTTCCTCATCGCCAACAGTGTCTCCGCCACCAAACCCGGCGCCACCGTGCTCTCATCTCTCACCGATGATGTTGGGCAGACCTTCCCCGGCCTCGTCGCTCAACGCTTCGGCTCGGGCCGCGTGGCCGTCCTCACGGTCGGTGATCTCTGGCGCTGGGGCCTCGCCGGCGAAACTGAGCAACTCGACCTCGCCCGCTTCTGGCGCCAAATTTCCCGTTGGCTTGTCACCGAGGTGCCCACGCCCGTGAACGTGCGCGTGGCCCAAGCCGAACAAGGAGCGGCCCGACAGCTCACCATCACCGCCCGCGACGAGGATTATCATCCGCTCGATCTCGCCAAGGTGCAGGTCACCATCACCCGCGCTGACTGGAACCCCGACGCCGACAACTCCGATCAATTCACTTCGGTCTCCTTCGCCGCCGAACCGTCCGTCGACGCGCCCGGTCGTTACCTCGCCGAGTTCACCGGTCGCGAGCCCGGCGGCTACCTCGCCCAAGTCGAGGTCAGTGATTCCGAAGGCCGCCTCATCGGCACCGCCGAGGCCGGTTGGGTCAACGATCCCATTGCCGAAGAATTCGCCTCGCTCGATCCCAACGTCGCTCTCCTCGCCGAAATCGCCCGTCAGACTGGCGGCCGGGTCCTCACGTTCGCCGACCTCGATGGCCTCGCCGCCGAACTCGTTCGCGCCCCCGCTCCCATCACCGAAACCCACGCCAGCTCACTCTGGCACAACAGCGCTGTCTTCGGACTCGTCCTACTTTGTTTTGTGGCCGAGTGGGTCTGGCGCCGTTGGAAAGGACTCGCATGATGATCCGCCGTTTTCTCCAACATCTCGCTCTCTCTGCCAGCCTCGCCCTCACACTGCCCGCCGGCGGGGACCTACTCCTCATCATGGGCGCTCCTGGCGAGGAGGACTACCTTGCGCCCTTCCAACGCACCACCGCCGCCTGGATCGATGCTAGCGATCTCGCCGGACTCAACGCTCACACCATCGGCGCCACCATCACCGCAGAATCCGAGGACGACGAGAACACCCCCGCCCTGCGGGATGAACTTCGCGACTGGCTCGCCGCTCAACCCACCGATGGTGAACAACCCCTTTGGGTCATCTACGTCGGCCACGGCACGTTCGACGGTCGCATCGCTAAACTCAATCTCCGCGGTCCCGATGTCTCCGCCGCCGAACTTCGCGAATGGCTCGCGCCCTTCCAGCGCCCCATGGTCATCGTGCACGGCGGTTCCGCCAGCGCTCCCTTCCTCAACGCCCTGTCCGGACCCAATCGCATCGTCATCACCGCTACTGAAAACGCCAACGAGATCAACTACGCTCGCTTCGGCGAACGCTTTGCCACCGCCGTCTCCAACCCCGACGCGGACATCGACCGCGATGGCCAGACATCCGTCCTCGAAGCATTTGTTTCCGCCGCCAATAAAACCGAACTCTACTACGACGAAAACGAACGCCTCTCCACCGAGCACGCCTTACTCGATGATAACGGCGATGGTCGCGGCACCCCCTTCGATTGGTTCAACGGCACCCGTCTCGTCAAAACAGCCGAGCAGCCCACCCAGTCGCCCGACGGTAAACGCGCGCGCCTTCTCAGCCTCATCCCATCTCTCGCCGAACAAAATCTAACTGACGCCCAACGGGCGGCCCGGAACAAACTCGAAGCCGCCGTAGAAGCCCTACGCTCCCAGAAAGCGACCCTCGAAGCCGACGACTACTACGCTCAGCTCGAAGTCCTGTTTCGTCAGCTCAGTCGTATCTACACCACGACCCCGGCCGAGTAAATTCAAGGTCACCCGTTCCACGGCGTGACTAGGCGCGACGTTGAGCGCCAGCGGGACCGGTCGGAGGAGTGGCCCTAATTCCTCGATTCGTTTGGGACCGGCCAGGCGGGCAATCGTTGCCCACCGTAGATGGACCAACCGATGGGGGTGGAGTCGGTCAAGGGTAGCAGCGTCAACGACCATACCAGAGAGGCGGGGGTTTCATGCGTGTATTCACGAATCTGAGTCCACGCCGGATGCCCCAATCGCTGGGGCCAAGTCAAGTCCTCCACCCCTTCTGGTCGCAGAAGCATGCCATAGCCCACCAAAGTATTGCCATTTGCCAGGGGTTGCACGCTACCCATGGCCCAGCTTCGCATCGGCTCTTCTTCCGGAAAACGAGATTCCCAAATTTTCTCGAGAGTCATTTCCTCCAAATCGATCGCGTATTCCTCAGCGCGACTGCGGATGGCGGATGGGGACTTGAAGTCGCCGAACGGACGTGAACCAAAATTGTCGTTGTTAAAAATCAACAGCGTTCCCCGCTCCGTAATCCACGGCGCATGGGGCATCCAGAACCAGTTCTGATCCGAAGGCAGTTTCAGCGCCCGTTTCGCAATGTCCTCCCCGAGAGATTCCGGTTCAGAAATCACCATCCATTTTATCTCCTGCGAGGACACGTCTACATTGGCTATGCCTGAAATCAGGCGGAAATTCACCAAAAACGAATCCCCATAATCCATGATTCGAACGCCATTGGCGTGACTCCAATCAACGGCATTCGGAAAGCCGCGACGCGCCCAATAATTCCCAAAACTGAGGTAACCGATCTTGTAGGGATCGAGGTGATCGAACGCTTTCCATTTCCACCTCACTTCGCCGTCACGCGTAAACCGCATGACGATATCGCCCACCACTCTTTGCGTTTTCCGAGGAGCCTGGGCATCCGTTTCGCTGGTGAAATAATTCGGTAGTTCCCGAATCTCTGATCCTAGAATTAGGAAATCACCATTGGGGTATTCTTGAAAGGAATGATGAAAGGTCTCTGAATCGACCGGAATGGATCCAGAGGTTTTCCCTTGCGGACGATCTTTTGCATACCAACTGGCAATCGTATTACCCAATATATCGATTTCGATAAGTCGGTTATCCGAGGTGATAAAAACGATGTTGCCGTTTCTAATAGAACGGTAATCGGTGATGCGAGAATCACCGTGATAATACCAAACCACTTCGCCGGCTTCATCCACGACGATGAGAATACCCAAGCTATCATTAAACTCTGATTCCACTGAGATAGCGTCAGCCACCTCAAGCGGAATACGACGACGTGGATTAAAAAGCGTAAATCCCTTATCCATCGCTCGGGGGCGAAACGACTCCGTAATGATACGCGGCATCATGTCGGGGGTATTTGGTAATTTTGGTGATCGAAAAGACAGCACTTCCGCCGCCCGTTTCGATCCGGTCGAATCCGAAATAGTAATAGAAAACTGGTATTCACGATCCGCTCGCATACCCACAATAGGAAGACCGTTGGTGGGTGAATGCTCCGTACCGAACGTAGACTCAAAACGGTGATCGGCAGCAACCGCCTCCAACGTTGTCGTGACCGGACCATTGGCCTCGAAAGTCAAAATTGCGGCCTGCGGAACTCTCGTATTCGGATTCGCCGACACCACCGGACTCACCTCAAAAACCGGCGATGCATTTAGCAGGAGAGACGAAGTATAAAATCCTCCACCGAGGATAATAGTGAGAAAGAAGCGCATGACGATGTGAGGGGGCAGATCGGAAACTATTGTTTTCTAAAAACGAAAGAAACCAGCAACAGCACGTTAACAAAGAAGACCGCACGCTCAAGTTTCTTAACTCGTCTCAATTCAGTTTCCTGGCCGCGCATTTTCATCCTCCCCGATCCGCAACATGATCAACCAGGATTAGACTCAATCTCTCAATGACTACGACGGCCTTCTCCGCAAATGAGGTAGCCAGAGAGGGACACTGATTGCCGGACATGTGTCCAGATACGGCTGACCTTTAACAGACCCTCATTCAAAGAAGAGCGTGCCGGATCCGGGTATGTTTTCGGCGCTACGCCAGTCGGGTTGCCACCAGAGCTGGCTCTGCCCGGTGCCGTCACGATCATTAACTGCGACGTTGATGCGCAGTCCGTCCCGCTTCCACTGATCACCATAGAGCGTGATCAAACTCGCGAGGGGGATGGCAACTTCGAGGGTGTAGCCGTCCGCCGTGCGACGCTTGCACACGAGGGTGCCCGCAGGCAGCGATGGTGGCTCGTAAAGGTAGCCGGGATCGCGACCGTCACCGGGTGCCGGGGACGTGGCGATGAACACGCCGCCGGCTATGCTGGTCCGTGGAGCCCGTTGGAGTTTCGGTGCCCGGAAATCCAAACGCAGCTCGATGCCGTCTTGGACCCACGGAGGAGAGTCCGCCGTGGAAATGACCTCTTCGTCACGGACGTCTACGACGATCTGGAGGTGCGTGGTATCGTGGGCGAAACCGATTTGAAAGTTAGCGTCCTCGGAGCCTGTCCAGCCATCGTGGCGGGGATGGACCCAAGGCGTGTCGGTGACGGTATACAACTGATCCGCCGACCAGTCGGAGCTGTCACCGTCGACCTGTAGGGGATCGGTGAGTTCGGGGAGTTTGAGGACCGGCAAGAGCGGGACGATGATGGACTCGCGCAGGTGCATCGCGGCCATGTCGGCGGGCTGCAGTCGGGCTTCCCAGGTCAGTTTAGCGGCAGCCTGAGCCTGGTGGGCCTGGGTCGGCAGCTCACCGGAAAGATGGAGATCGAGCGCGCGACTGGACATGGGCTGCAGGGTGAACGTTTGCCGGTTGTCGGTGGTCGAGGCGAAGCCCTGGGTAAACGCGGCGTCCAGGCCTGAGCGGGAAGACAACTGGAAGGTGACTTCAACCGGGACATCGGTGGGATTGGACGATCGGACCTCGACCTGGTGGTGCGGGAAGGTGGTATCCGACATCCACAGGATCTCGGGGACAAAGGTGTTGATTGAGAGGGTATCGACGAGGGATTTGGATTCGGGGGTCTGGATGTCATCGCGGAGGATACCATCGAGCATCAGGTTGGCGATCACCGGTCCGGAGGAGGTCATCGTCACCCACACGACTTGATCAAACTCACCGTAGGAAGGCCCGCGCAGGCGACTGATACCGCCGGTGGATGCGAGGATGTAGTAACGGGTATCGTTACGCTCAGTTCGCAGATAAGAGTGATAGTGGCCGGCGAACACGGTGTGGTCTCGTCCCTGCAGGGAGGCCTCAATCCCAGGCCAACCGTAATCCTCCGCATAGTTCCACATCGGCGTATGGAGGAAGACGAACGTCCAGCGCACGTCGGAATGAGCGGCGAGCGTGTCACGGGCCCATTGCGATTGGGCGGAACTGATGTGGTGGAGGGCTGAGTCCTCCGAGTTGAGACAGAGGAATAAGACGTCGCGGTAGACGAAGCTGTAATAGGGGCGGCCGAAACGTTTCCGCCAGAGCTCGGCCATGGTCGGATTGGAATAGTCGTGATTACCAGCCAAGTAAAAGAACGGCATCTCCAGCTCGCTGATAAATCCCTCAAACTCATCCCATTGGGCGTTCACCTCCAGCGCGTCGTGGGTGAAGCCCTCAATCTGGTCACCGACGCTCATGACAAACTCCGGTTGCAGTAGATTAAGTTTGCTGACGGCGTCTTCGAAAATGCCGGGGCGGGCGCTACCGGCGCGATCGGAGACGATCGCGAATTGAAACGCATTGGGATCGTTGTGAAAATCGAGATGACTCCACGGATTCACCACCCCCGTTTCGCCGGTGGTCACCCGGATGGAGCGCAGGGCCTCGGAGTGAGAGGCATGATCATCCTGGTGGGGATTGGTTTAGTGGGCGATCGCAACGCCGAAGCCACCTAGGCTGGCGATGATCGAGAGCAAAGCACCGGAGTAGCGCATGCCGACCACGGTTGGCGAAGCGGCGAGTTACTGTCAATCTGCGGCGCGACCGGAAATGGCTCCTCCTCAGTTTCGCCGCCCGAGGCACGCATCGTTTAAGCATGACTTTTTTGGGCACCGTGCCTTTTTAGAATACCCCAAATCCGAGATGGATCAGTCACTCTTGTTTGAAAAACTTCGATGAATAATCAACGCCCCCTGTTCGCGATCGCGTTCACCTTCCTGCTCTCATCTGCCACCACCCTATCGGCAACTGAAAGAGGTCATGAATTCCCGCTCGACCTCCTCTTCAGTCGAGCCGATGTCCCGCGGATCCAGGCCAACGCGGAACTCCCCCTGTTTCAGGAATATTGGCAATCGTTACTGGATGCCGACTTCGCGACGGACGACCAATTCCTGCGCGAAGCCTTTCTCTACGCGATCACCGGCGATCCGGTGCGCGGCGAGAACGCCCGCCAAGGTATGTTGGCGATGTTGGAGGAAGAGCGCTGGGACCTTTATATGAATGCCAAAGGGGAAACTTTGGGGTTTCTTAGAGGCGGACGTAATACGGCTTGGATGTCATTAAGTTATGATTGGATCTATCCCCTACTCAGTCCCGCCGAACGCGAAGAGATCCTAGACCAGATCGCGGAAAAAGGCTGCGTGCCCTTCACCCGTTCACTGTATGGCATGAAGTATCCTGAGAGCGTAGAGCGGTGGCAATTCACCCCGGAATTTGCCAAGAAATACCACGTGCCCGACATGAGTCAGTGGCCAGTCATTCTCGGTCATAACAATTTCCGCGCCGTGCTTTCAGGTGGGTTTGCCCTCGGGCTGTCCGCGCTCGAAGGCCGGGATGATCGGGTCGAGGAGTGGAAGGCCATGTTGCTCGAAAGCTACGATCGTTCGGCCGAACTCTACGGCCGCGATGGCAGCTACGATGAAGGTATCGCCTACGCTAACTACGCCAACACCTACTTGGTTTATCTCGTAGAAGTGATGCAGCGTCGGCACGGCATCGACCTCTTCAATCAGATCAACTATGTCGGCATGATGGACCGTAATCTGGAATTGGCGTTCCCCCACCATCTGGACCCTTCCGGCAGCGTGAACTTCGGCGATGCCGGTCCCAGTATGAACACGTCCAATCTACTTTGGACGGCGGGGAAATCCCGTGATGGTGTGACCCAACATCAGGCCCTCAACTACGCGACGAAACACGATCTGTTCTCCCTCGTTTACTACGACCCTTCGGTCACCCCGGTCGCGCCAGATGACAGCGGCCACTTCAGTCAGCTGGAGTTCGATTGGATCACCACCCGCACAGGTTACGGATTGGATGATCTGGTGGTGTCTATGCGCAGCGGTCCTCCCTCCAACCACGAACACGCCGATCGCAATTCCGTCATCTTGAAATACCGCGGGGAAATCCTGCTCGTCGATTCCCATCGACCCACCTACGACGTAAAAAGTCCGGCTTGGTTGCTCCGCACCGCGGAGGCACACAACACCATCCTGATCGACGGACAAGGCCACCCCTACATCGATGGTTCCCAGGGCACGAACGCCTCGGAGGCCTCCGCTGAAATCGTGCGAAAAGGCGAACGTCCTGGCTACGTGCACTGGACGAGTGACGCCACTCAAGCGCATGCCCTCGCCGATCCCGATGTCTCCTCTGTGACGCGCTCCGTCTTCGTCTTTCGCGAAATCCCCTTCGTGCTGATTCTCGACAAGGTGCTAAAGTCCGAAACCCCTTCTCGAATCGCGGCCCGCTGGTTTGTGGAAAACCGTGACCTCGAAGGCACCGTCGAAACAGACGGAACCACGTTCACCATGAACCGCCCCCACGCGAAGTTCTACGCCACCCACGTCAGCAACCAGCCGTTCGTGGTGCTCGATGCCAAACTCCCCTTGGACGAATCGATGGGCGTCTTCCCTTACGCTCAGGTTCAAACCTCCGCCATGACCAAGGACGCCCTCTTCATCCTCGCCGGCAGTCCGCTCGCGCCCGACGAAACCCAACCGAACATTGAGATTCAGCAGATGGGTGACACGTGGGAAGTGGAAGTCACTCAAGGTTCTCACCACCTGAAGCTCCACATCTTCGACCGAGCCCAAATCCCCGAAGTGGAAGTCATCGAACTCACGACCGGTTCGAACTGATCGAGGCTAGGACATGGTGCCGGATCGTCGTCGCCATTCAACCGGGAGACCCTCTCCATTTCCTCTCCCCAAATGCGCTCACCCCTTTGCCATTCGTATTCGCCCACTCCTTCCGCCGCCGCCGCCCAATGTTCGTAATACGAACATTGGACTAGGGATTACCGGAGCTGATTGGTGCAAAAGTCTGCAGATCACCACCTGACCGTTCTTCAGGCCCTCGCGGATTTGACTTCAGCTTCTCTGATCTGACAGGTTCGAAACCACATGAAAACGATATCGCGGTTTCTTCTCGCGACGTCTCTGGGGGTTCTCGCATTCCCGCTCCAAGTTTTTGGGGCGGAGGAGAGTCAATTACCGGCGCGTCATCCCTCCTATGAACCGTCATTGGCGACGGCGACAGCTGAAGCGAGTGAGCCCAAGGGTGACGGCATGGCCGTGGGCTTCAAAGGAGGCGTGGGAGACACCGATACGCGCTATCCCGCGACCGGAGCACTAAGTTTGGCGAACCCCAGTGGGGGGGTGCACTTGCAGGCGTGGCGGGGCGAGCGCGTGAGTGCTCAAGTGGTGGTGACCAGCGACCAGGCAGAGAAAAATCTTCGGATTGCTCAGCTTCAATTAAGCCGCAACGGCGGTGCCATCGGAGCGCAGACTCATTTTGTCCGCTATACATTGGCCAACAATCCACCCACTGACGATCCCGCCGCCGGGTGCGGTCCCAATACGATATTTGATCACGTTGGTTTGTATCCGGATATATTAGACACCGCCGATCGAGTTGATCTGCCGGCCCACACCAATCGGCCGATTTGGTTAACCGTGGATGTGCCCGCAGAAACCGAAGCAGGAGCCTATCACGGGACTTTGGTGGTGCGTTCGGATTCGGGTGTTGTCCGCTTTCCGGTGACGTTGGATGTGGTGGAAGCGTTATTGCCAGCACCGCAGGATTGGTCGTTTCAACTGGATCTATGGCAACAGCCGGAATCCGTCGCACGTTATCATCAGGTGCCGCTCTGGTCGGACGAACATTTCGCGTTGTTGAAACCCCTGATGAAGCGATTGGCCAACGCCGGGCAAAAAACCATCACGTGTTCGTTGTTTAATGAACCGTGGAATGCCCAGACCTACGATTTGATTCCGGGTATGGTGGACTGGCGGAAGAAAGCGGATGGGACATGGGAATATGACTATACCGTGTTTGATCGCTGGGTGACGTTTATGTCGGATGAGGTCGGTCTGGATCAGGCGCGCATTCACTGTTACAGCATGATTCCGTGGTCGCTGACGTTTCGGTATTTTGACGAAGCAACTCAGGCGACGGTTGATGCGGAGCTTTCACCCGGAACCCCGGAATATGATGAATACTGGGGACGCTTCCTGAAGGACTTCGTGAGGCATCTGAAGGTCAAAGGCTGGCTGGAGCGGACTCGAATCAGCATGGATGAGCGACCTGATGAACAGATGGAGGGCGCGCTAGCGACCCTAGCTAAACATGTGCCGGAGTTAGAGGTGGCATCAGCCGTGAATGAGCCGACCGAGCTCACGCGACATCTCAACGACGTATCACAGGTTTTGCTCGACGAATTTCATTTCTCCCGGGAAGAATTAGAAGACCGGGCCCGGGAAGGGAAAGTTTCGACCTTTTACGTGTGTTGTGGGCCGACCCGCCCCAATACCTTTACCTTTTCACCTCCCGCCGAAGCCGAGTGGCTGGGACTGTTTGCTTCAGCCAACGGATTTCATGGGGTGCTGCGCTGGGCCTATAATTCGTGGGTGGAGGATCCGTTCGTATCGACCGATTTCGTCACGTGGCCCTCGGGCGATTGTTTCCTGGTTTATCCGGGGAACCGCAGTTCCATCCGGTTCGAACGATTCCGGGAAGGCATTGAAGATTTTGAGAAGATTCGTCTTTTACGGGAATGGGCGGCCGCTTCGCCAACGCGGGAGAAAACCGCGGCATTGGACGACCTCGATGCGGTGTTGAAGGACTTTTCCTGGCCTCGAGGTTCGGAAGCAGGAATTCACGCCGGTGATGTCCGTCGGGCTGTGGATGCGATTGCCAAGGCTACCCAGGTAATCGTGAAGAGTCGCTGATGCTCAGACACGCATTGGCCTCGCGCGACGACCAACCGATTGGCCGCTGAAAGGGAAAGCGGGGCTCAGTTGAGCTCTTTATCTTTCCAATACTTAGTGCCCTGAATCGTAGCCCGATCTGTTTCCAAACCCTGTAACTGCCGACGACAATGCGGACACCAATCTGCCGACCGCACAAAAATGAGAACCACCGGGCCGTTCTCGCGGAGTTCAGACAAGGTCACCTCACTCCCACTACTGGACGTCAAAGTAAAGTCGGGGGCCTCATCACCGACCTTCAGGCCGGGCATTTCTGCGGCAGCCACGAGGCCGGCAGTTAGGGAGAAAAACAACGCGAAACAGGGGAATGGAGATAAACGCACAAACGAGTGTCAGCCAGAATTCCGTTCCTGACAACCCTGCCCCAAAACTATGCAGCAGATGTCTATTTACCCGAACAAAATCCCCCCGCCTACCCAGCGAGGACTTTGATCAAATGTTCGTAATACGAACATTGGTCTGAGGAATTCAGGCGTAGCTGGGGCGAGACCGGGGTCAGCGACCCCGGCTACAACCTAGTAAGTTTCACTTGTTTTTTGGGCCCTAAGCAGGCTTCAGCACCCATAGTTCCACGAGCTCATCTTCGCGCCAGGTTTGGTTTCTACGCGTCTTATGGGAGGCGGCTTTAACTTTTGATTTAACCAAAAGGTCTTTTTGGAAGCGGCCTCCCTTCTCGAGTTCTTCTTCAATCGGATTGGTTTTTGTGAGGTGAGTGACCTGCGCCAAGTTTGAAAATAACAGCACCAGCCTACCCTCAGGTTTTAGATGCTTCAGCGCTTCCGTAAAGAAACGGGGGAACAAATCCTCATCATAATACATTGCCTTATCGATGCCTTCATTGTCATTCGCCAGAGGCAACCAGGGAGGATTAAATACGATTAGATCGGTCTGAGGATTACAGTCGGCAAACAAATCACCCAAGAACAACTCAACCTTCGAAGTGATCCTTTTCTTGGCCAGAGCTTCTCGCATGCCGTGGATGGCATTGGGATTCGAATCGGTTGCAGATACTTTATTGAAGCCGTGTTTGAGTAGCTGATAGGTCATCACCCCGCTACCTACTCCCACATCTATGGCCGATGCTTTACTGCCTTGGTAGTCCTTGAGCCACTGATCAAAAATTTCTAAATGTTCAAAACGGGCGGGGAAATACGTTCCATAAAACGGAAATACCTTCGCTTTTAAAACCGGGATCGAAATCCCTTTTTGAAACCACTGCCAGGCACTGTTTAGGCCTTGGACTTGAGTAAATGGAAGCAGGAATTCACCCACATCAGCATACAGCAATTTGAGCCAACCAATCTCCGGTGCTTTTCTGACCAACAGCCGGTTATCTCTTACCTGAAGCAACACCCGACTTGAGAGTTCACGATACACCGCCCGGTTTTCTCTCTGCCCCTGATAGGATTCATCAGCGTAATTGGTTTTCACAAACTTTCTGAGTTCACTCAGAACCAAGAGCCCACTGCTGAAAAAATCTTTGATCAAAACATGATGACCTTCAACCAGGTCCTCGACGGCAGATTGAGGATCCATTCTTTTGGTGAATGGAATCACTTCAATTTCAGCGACGATCGGCTCGGGACGATTTAATACGATATTGGTGTCCATGCAGACTATACCTACTTTGAAGAATAGCGGAGATAGGTGTCGGGCCGCAGGATGCAGCTGGACCCCTTACAGCCCCTCAACCGCCCAGCCTTTCCGATACGTGCGGCGCACATATTGGTTGGCGTC
>OJGW01000144.1_pt1 | contig 20477 bp, 18 predicted proteins | sample 1594511 | NCBI WGS metagenome assembly OJGW01 (sample SAMN05416844, study PRJEB24817) | seawater metagenome | isolation source: Sea water | place: Canada:Atlantic | collected 2013-07
CTACACAGAGTAGATCGTCGGCAGCGTCAGATGTGTATAAGAGACAGGCGCTAAGCGATCTTTGGGCGTGATAAGACCGGTCGTTTTGCCGCGGCCGCCGAGCGTTGGCAGGCCGTCGGTAATAAGAAAAATATTGTCCGGCGGCTCGTCCATACTCGAGATAGCACGAAACACCTGATCGAGGTCGGTACCGTTATTGGGTACAAGCGACTTCACGTTCTCGATACCTAGATTAAGACCGTCGCGGTCGGCGACTTCTTGCCAAGTAAATTTGTCGCCGGCTAATAAGGTCTCGGTTGTGTTGCTAAACTGCCAGAGCTGATACCGGCTCGTAATAGGCAGCTGCGTGCTCACCCAGTCGACGGTTTTCTTTACGCGCTGCCACTTGGTCGCCTCGCGTTTGCGTTCGTCGCTCATGTTGCGCGTACGAATAATATTCACCAGCGTTTCGTCTAGCATGCTGGTCGAGCTGTCGACCAAAATAAGGATGCGCTGCCCGCCAAGAAAAAGACCCGTTAGATACTGGCGACTGCCATCGCCTAAAAACTGACGAACGCTGTTACCCTCTTGATCGAGCGCGCTTGCCTGCAGGCGCAGGAGTTCTTCTTCGAGCGCTTGCACATCGGCGCGAAGTTTTTCGATGCTCTCGACGGTTGCGGTACTCGAATTTTCGAGCGCAGCAAGCTCTTGCAGAAAAGTTTGCAGCTGCTCTTGAATCTCGCGCGCAAGCCCCTCGGCGGTGACTACCTCTAAACTAACGTCGGCAACGGTATTACGAATTCGTTCGAGATTAAGCGCGCCCTCTGATACTTCTTCTTCAAGCAGACTCACCTCGGAAGCGATACTGGGATCGACTGTGACGGCCGCCACCGTGTCGGCGTGGTCGAGAATAAGGAACAGTAAAATCACCGCACCAAAGCCGCAGAACATCACGTCGAGAAACGCAAGGCTCAGCGGACTTACTTGTCTTTTCTGTGATTTAGTCTGCGCCATTGTTTAGCTTTTTAAGGTTAAAAGTTAGCGTGCCTAGGGATTCGTCTAACGTTGGTGACTCGCTGCCGTCGAAGCTCAGCGTAAGCGCGTCGCCTTCTTTTAATACGAGCTCGGCAGAGTCTGCGATGCGCTCGCCGTTAATGCGTAAGTTTTTAAGCAGCGCGTTTGCCTGCGCACCTTGCGCGCTTACGCTGAGCTGTGCGTGGGGGCTGCGGGCGGCACGGTTTTCTTGAGAGCCACTTTCTTGAGAGCTGCTTTCGTTAGCGAGAGCTGGCTGGCTTGAGCTTGGTGATTTTGGCAGCGACGCCGAGGCAGTGCTGGTGAGCATAAGCTCTTTACGCAGACTACCCGCACCGGAGCTAAGAATCTGATCGCTATGGGCAAGGCTGCTCGCTAGATGCTGCTCGGCATTACTACTCGTTACTGGCGCGACGCGCGCAAGCTGTGTTTTTAGGCCGGGCAATTCGCTCAGCGTTGAGCAAAGTACTATCTGTACGTTTTTGCTGTTCGCTACACGACTGACCATGGCACTAAGCTGCTCGTTTATGCGCTGCCGAATCGGTGCAAGCGCAACGACTAAACTTTCGTAGGGCAGTTTTGCATTATGCACCGCACCATCGGCGGTCAGCTCGAGCAGTAAACTGCCGCTAGACACGTCGGCGGCAAGCCATGCAGGCAGCGCATTATATAACAGCTGTTCGGTCGCAGCGTCGTGCTGCGGATTAAACCGGCACTGATCGATAAATAATTCGGTGCTGAGCTGCATGAGCGAATCTATAACATTCTGACTACCGCCCGATGGCAGCGTCGCAGAGCTGTCGACTTTTAATACGCCCTGATGGCAACTCACCTGCGTAAACAGTATTTGGTGGAGCTGTTGCTGCACCACGATTGTGTGCTCGCTCGCCTGCAGTGTTTGAGCACCGGCCGCGGCGAAGAGCGCCGAGTCTACAAGCCCTGCAACAGTCAGCGGCGTTTGTTTTGCGATGCCCAGAAGTATGCCCAATTGCTGCCGCGAAAAACTGCCGGGTACGTTCAAAATCACCTCGCTAGTAGAAGATTCGTATTCAGCGGCGAGGCTATTGAGGTGTGCGTAAGCTAGGTCGGCGAGGTGCCGGTAGCGATCGCCGGGCAGGCGACCTGCAGGCAGAGGCTCAAGGCTTAACTCTTGCCAATAGCGACTGTGGCTGTCGTTAGGATGCAAACGAGACTGCGCTTGAGCCTGCGCGCCAACCACAAGCGATTTATCGCGGGCGAGCGCAAACCCCGGACTGACAAGCCGAATGCCCTCGGCATCGCCTAGGGTAATTCCGTGGTCGTTAAGCTCTAGAATTTGCGGCGCCATGTTGGTCTCAGGTTGTTGCAAGTTTTACTAAGCGATGAGTTCGTTATCGGTTCGGCCATTGGACACGCGCAGATGCCTTATCATGCGTTCGTCGCAGTAGGTCTGACAATCGAGCGCGAGTCTGTCTTGCACGAGCTGCAGCTGATGTAAGACAAACATCAGCACGATGCTCACCACGAGCGCGACAAATGTCGAATTAAACGCCACGCCAAGGCTTACGGTCACCCCGACAATATCGCCGTTTACCGCTTGATACGCTTGCCCTAGCGCGGTGCCGATTCCGCGGACAGTGCCGAGGAAGCCAATAGACGGAATTGCCCACGCGATGTAACGCACAATCGCCAGTTCGGTTTCCATGCGATCGGCTTCGGACTCGCAGACATCTTTGACGGTAGTGGAGACGTCTTGAATATTTTGCGTACTCTGAAAACGATGTAGGCCCGCAATAAGCGCGCGCGGTAATAGCGTAACCCGCTCTTCGTCGCTAAGCGCCTGCAGCGGCCGCGCAAAATTGCGCGCATCCTGCGGCAGAATGCTTGTCCCCTCGGTGACTTGTAAAAGATTGCGATCGAGCAGTTTGCGGTCACCTAGTGTCTGCTTGGCCCTAAGGCCGATGATCGCAGTTGCCCACAAAAAGAGAATGATGCAGGTCTCTTGTTCGAAGTCACGCAGCACCACATAAAACGAGCGCTCGGGCGCGTAGTCGGGATCAGTCTGCTGAAGATACTCTTGCTGCTGCGCCACGATCTCGGCATTGGGCCGAATGACGGCGACATAGGCCATGTGCACAATGATGACCGAAGTGATCAGTGCAGCGACTTGGAAAATCGCGCCGTTTAACAAACCCTGTCTCATAGTTGTTCCTTTTTGCTGCTGTTCGTCGTGGTGCTGCTAAATTAAATGTCGACCGGAAACGATACGCCAAAGTCTTGCGATATCTCTTCGGTTGGAATAAAGCGTGCGCCAGATTCTTCTTCGCTTTCGGCATCTTGTGCGCTTACATCGCCGGCCAATTCAGTGTCTTGCGTTGGCTCTTGCTGCTGAGCCGCGCTGGCTTCTTCTGTTTCGACGGCCTGCGCCGCGCTTTGTTCCGAGTCTTGCGCGGTTACGCTAAACACCCACGCACACGCGAGCAGCATCGCTGCGCGGGTTAGGTAGCTGAGTGTTCTAAATGCTGCCATGGATAGGCGTTTGCCAACTCCGATTAGTCTTCGAGATAACGCGCGACGCGGAAACCAACATCGTCACGCGGCTCTTCACCAAAATCTCGAAACGATAGACGCAGTTCGGTAATCGTTCCGTGCGCCCAGCTCGAGCCGCGAATGACTCTAAACTGACCCGCTTCAGGACCCATCGGATCGCGCTCGACACCGAGACTGCCGCTCGCGCCATAGTAGTCGTTAACCCACTCTGCAACGTTGCCCGCCATGTCGAAAAGCCCATGCTGATTCGCGCTGTAAGTGCCTACCGTGGTGGTCACCGGCGACCGGTCGTTATAGTCGAAGAGTATGTCGCCGAGAAATGCACGGGCGCTCACGTCCGCAAGATTGCCTGCACCGTCGGGCGGGGGTAAGTCGCCGTCCCAAGAAAATTTTCGCACACCCGTGGGGTCTGCGATGTCGCGCCGCGCCGCCCACGCCCACTCGGCCTCGGTCGGCAAGCGGTAACCGTGGCTTTCGGCGTCAAACCCGACAACAGCGTCATCAACAACCGTGTAAAAAGGGGTCAGACCCCCTTTCTCGCTGAGCCAGTTGCAGAACAGCGCCGCCTGTTGCCAGGTGATGCGCACGACCGGCTGGCCCTCGTTATTAAGGGTCATGCCGTTGCTCGTGCCGGAGCTGTGCTCGGAGTCGAACTGGCGAAACTGCGAGTTGGTAACCTCGGTGAGCGAGAGATAGAACGGCCTTTCGAGAACGATGTCGCGGATTGTCTCGTTCGGCCGACGCCCCGCTTCGCGGCGTGACGCACCCATCTCGAAACGATCGGGGTTAAACAGCTTTAAACGCTGTCCGGCTGCGTTCGTGATAAAAGGCTTTATAGCCGCGATGCGCGCCTCTTCGAGCGAGGTGAGGTTTACCCGAATCTCTTGCTGCAGACCACGGCGCGGTGTGAACTCGGCCTCGTAAGGCACGAAGCCCTCTTTGCGAATTTCGATGCGTTGGCTAATCGCCATGAGAGCGAGCGTTTGGTTGGCGCTGCCGCGGCTCACGCCGTCGATAAATAATTCGGCGTCGCTTGGCGTCGCCACAACTACGACATCAGACAGCACGGGATCGAGCGAGATAGCTAACTCGCGCGCCTCGTTAGGCTGTGTGGTTAGGCTTGTCTCTTTTGAGGCATAGCCATTTTTGAAAAAAGTCATGGTGTGATTAATGTTTGGTGCGAGCGCAACCTCGAGAGGCGTCTGGCCCTTAAACTCACCGTCTATTGTCACGCTCGCACCGCTGGGCTGCGACTGAATAAACACAAGGCCGTCGGCGGGTTCGAGCTCGACACGCGGAATGATGAGACTGGTGCCGGCATCGAGATCGAGTCGCTCTTGCCACGCCTTATGGCCGGCGAGTTTGAGCGTGACTTCGCGTCTGCCTTGCAGAATTTCGGCATTGAGCGGCGTCGTGCCTGCGCTTTCTCCGTCGACAAACAGCTCGGCGCCGACGGGTGTCGTCGTAAAACTGACCGTCGCCCACGCCGGTGCGAGGGTTAATTCGAACGCCTGTTGCTGACGTCGCCCTTCTATGTCGATTGTTTGCGTCGCCGGTAAATAACGCGCACGCGTAATGCTGATTTCGTGCACGCCTTGCTCGACATCAATATCGGCAAGCGGTGCGACGCCCACGTCGACACCATCGATGCGCACACGGCCGCCCTCGGGGGTAGACTTTATAGTCACAATGCCCGGCAGTTTGCGCATGGCAAAATTATGCGTTTGCGCCGCTTCGTCATCGATCACAAGGGTTATGAGTTCGTCATGAAAGCCAGGATTACTCAGCGCGACGCGGTAATCCCCCGACCGCATTAGATAGCGCGCGCCTACCCTCAGCGCGAAACCCTGTTTGATCTCGATCTGCGCGGTAATCGGATTTACGTCAACCAGAACCGATCGAGCGGTTAACACAAACCACGCCGAGAGCAGCGCGGCTGCGCCGAACACCGCAAGAAAGGCGTGCAGCCACCGAAAGCGATAAGAGAAGCCGCGTTTGGTTTCGGTAACCGGCTCGAAGTCGATGACTTCGATTTCGTCGTCGTGGAGTTCACTCATTCTTTAGCGTCCTAGCGCGGTGCTGATTGCTTCGTTGCAGCGTACGATCACCACGGCGGGGGTTAAGCCAAAACCCACAGTAAATTCTTCGCGTACTTCGCGGTAGCCCGCACGGCGGCCGACCGCCGCATAGGTGCCAGGCTTAAGATCCAGCCTCGTTTGTTCGAACGTGCCGAGTTCTGTCACGCGTAACACAGTCACGTCGGTGAGCCCGTCGGAGATGAACCGGATCGATAGCGGTACCTGCGAATTTTCGAGCAGCGTTTGTAGTTCATCAAGCTGGGCGACTAACCGCGGGCCAGCGTCTTCGATTGCGCGGCCGGTAAAGTAAATATCTCGTGTCTCGTCGAATACCGCTTGCTCGGCGAAACGCTCTGGCGTGTCGAGTGCGGCGATTAACAACGCATCGAGCCTCGCGCGCTTTTCTGCATAATCTAGCGCGCGATTGATTGTTGGCAAGTTAGCATCGATAGCAACAATCGCATCGTAATCTTCGACGGCCTCTTGCCAAGCTTCGCGCGCCTCGGAATCAAGTGCACGTCGCTGCAGCTCGGCTATTTTTGCGTTAGTGATTTCGGTTTCGGTCTGCGCGATCGCGGCGCGAGCTTCGTTCTCATTTACGCCGAGTGTTGCTGCCGCTTCGAATCGGGCGATAGCCTCTTGCGGTGATCCCGCCTGCAGCTGCGTGTAGCCTTCGGACATCATCGCCGCAAAGCGTTCTTGCAGTCGATCTGCGCGCGCTTGAGCGAGCGCTTGCGCCGCTTCGGTGCTGTAGGGATCTAAATTAACTGCTTGTTCCAGTATTTCGACTTGCCGCGCGGGGTTTCCTGCGGCGCGCTCTGCTGAGTCGAGAAGGTCTATTAATTCTTCTAACGCTTGTGCACGAGTAAGACCAATCTGTGCGTCGTTGCTCGCAATACCGGCTGCAAGATCGGCAAGTGATTCTTCGAGTAATGTTGCGAGCTCATAGTTGGCAATGGCGGTTGTCGCATCCCGCGCAATAAGCGCCTGCTCGCCACTGATGAGCGTTTGCTCGAGAACAGTCGGCACCGAGGCGAGTGTGGCGCTTAACTGCGCGAGCGCCTGCTGATAGGCGTCGCGCGCGCTGCCAAATTCTTGCACTCGATAACTTTCGTCGCCCTCTAAAGCTAGGGCAAGCGCTGAGTCATACGCCATTTTTGCCCATTGCTCGACCTGCAATGCATCGAGCTGGGATTGAGTGTCGAGCAGTTCGGCGAGGACGTCTTGCGCCTCTTTACGTTCGCGTGCGCGTTGGGCTTCTAAAAAAGGTGAGACACCCGTTTCGGCGCGTTGCTGCGGTGCAACCGGCGCTGTGGCGAGTGACTCTTCGACGCGGCGCTCGAGCGGCAACTCATAGTCTTGCACAATGCCCGGCAAAACGAATATGACAAACAGCGCAAGCAAGACAAGCGCACCCATCCCTGCCCAAACCCACGGCGGCTGACTCGGCTTTTGCGGCGCGAATTGGCCGAGCGGCGGTGGTGGCACCTGCTCGGTAGGCTGCGATTGCGCGGCGGCGGCATTGCTCTCGGCAGCGGCATTGTTATCAGCACTCTCGCTAAGGTCGCCGAAGCGGTCTTTGTGGTCTGGCATCGCTGTCTTCTTTGGCTGTACGGGGTTATCTAAAGCTGGCCAGTTTCGGCTGCGTAAATGTCGGCTAGTATCTCACGCCACTGCGCGTACTGCTCCTCTACCGTACCCGTAAGCGTGATCGTGCGATCTTCGAGATCGATGACACGCGGCGCGACTTCGTTCTCGAGCGATTCGCCGAGTTCTTGCAGTGACTCGAGATGCATCTTCGCCTCGGCCAGTTTGTCGAAGCCGCTTTTAATCACATAGGCGCCGGCACCCACACCAATCGCACCGCCTGTCTGCGTCACATAGTCTTGACCGTTGGCTGCAGCGGCGAGACCGCCCAACACAACCGCAGTACCTGCAATGAAACGGCGACGTGCCGAGCCCTGAAGCTCGCGCAACGTGAGCGTGGCGTCGTAGCTTTGCTCACGCCACGAGTCGTAGGGCACACGCATTTCGCGCGCGTAGGTTGCGTAATAATCTTGCACGGTATCGATATACATAAAGTCGCGCTCGCGGATGCTGCGTACGCGGTACAGAAGAGGATCGTTTTCGGCTGGCAGCGCGGTTATCTCGTACTGCCCATTTCGATTTTGGGTGAGGTATTCGTTAAACGCATCGGGGGCGAAACTGCGGGCAAACCTTAGCTCCGACACGGTGCGGATTTCGGTGATCTCAGCGGGCTCGATATTGCGCTCAAGATAGACTAACAAGTCATTCGCGATTGCATTATAGATTACCTGAAAGGGATCATTTTTTTGACGCTCGCCGGGTTCGTAACTAAACCGGCTAACCACTTCGTCATAGTCTTTGGTGTACCACGCGCGTCCGGTGGAATCGGACACGGTCACTTGTAATGTCATCGCCTCTCCGTCGGAGTGCAACACCATTCCGTTGACAACAACATCGATAGGGCTTTGGTCATTTGGCAACACCCTTACGATGCCCCAATTACCCGAGCGCTGCAGCGTTTCGGCTAGCATGTAGGGTGCGTAGCGCGACTCGGCAACGCGGATCTGCGCATTGGTCGTCTCTTCTTCGCGGCGACTAAGATTGTCGAGGCCGGGATCGAATATCGCAACGCCAATGTCGAGCAAAAATTCTTCGGCGACAGTTTCGGTGGCGCGCTGAATCGGGGTGTACGTTGTGCTCTTAACGGTATGTGTTGCGCAGCTGGCTAGTAGCAGCGCCGCCACGGCGATTAACGCAGCTCTCAAGTGTAAGTGTAATTGCAGTTGCAACGGTTCTAATAGACGCCGCGTCGTGGCCGCCAGAATCGAAAAACCTGAAGCGCGCGCGATGGCGCGAAGCCTCGGACTGCTCGCGTTCATAGTGTTTGTTTTCATCTCTCGATTCCTATTCATCGGGTTCTGTTTATGAGTTTCTGGTTACGAGGTCTGGGTATATCGGCTCCTGGTTAATAAAACGGTGATTTATTTCAGTTACCGCCGAGGCCGGTGTAGTTTCGGTATTCATCCCACAGCGCTTCGCGCAGCTCGGGATCGGGCTCGCTCATCGCCGCCTCACGGAGTTGGCGCGCGACTACGTCGTCATCGCGGCCGCTAGGAATATCTTCGGGCGGCGGGAATGACTCTGTGTTTTGCGAACCCGGCATTGGCGGCGACTGCGTCGCAACCTGAGGCATGCCGTTAGCACCCGGCGCGCCGAGAATTTGCGGCATCTGCCCACCACCGCCGCCACCGCTTTCTGCGCCCGGCTGTTCGCCAGAGCCTGCCTCATTACTTTCGGCTTGCGCACGCTCGCGCTCGCCGAGAATAAACCCATCGAATGTTTCGTAGCCGCGGCGCAGCTGCTCGTCGAGGATCGCGGCCTGCTCCGAGGTTGTCATCGCGCCGGTGCCGCGCGTCCCCTGACCAGTACCAGTGTCGCGATCAGTGCCTGCGGTAGACCCGCTTAAATCGCCGTTATCTCCAGAACCGTTGCTAGAAGAGTCGTCACGAGACGCGCCTCTACCACTTAGTACGCCATCTGGCAGCGTATCGAGACTGTAATCTCCACTTGGCATCCCTAATACCGAAGAACCTGAACCTGATTGTCCACTTTGGCCTCCAATATCGCCGGTCGAACTATCTCTTCCTGCCGGGCTTGCTGACGAGTCAGTGCCTGGGCTCGGGCCATCGGCACCCGGTAAACCGTCACGGCCTGGCAAGCCCACGCTGACGCTAGGCATACTGCCCGACTGTCCCGCGCTTGATTGCGAGCCTGCGGTTGCGCTGGACGAGCCTGCGTCGCCGCTCGAGCCTGCGGGCATTCCCGCACTCGACGGTGAGCCTGCGGACGAACTAGAGGCCGAACTAGATGACGACGCCGAGGAGCTCGACGAGCTAGATGAAGAGGGCATCGAGGGCGGCTGCGAAGACGACCGAGAAGATGGTGAAGAAGAAGATTGCGACGATGACGGCATCGACGGGCTGCTGCTGGAGCTGCTCGAGCTACTTGGCGGAGACGGATTGCTTGGCGAGCTGCTCGACGCGCTAGAGGGACTGCTCGGCGAGGGCATCGACGACGACGACGAACTTTGGCTTTGCGACTGACACGCGGCTACGAGCAGCCCAACACCTATTATTAGGCTATTGCGCACGCCCGCGCGAAGGCGGTTTGTGGTTACTGACTGCTGCGCTGCTCGTTTCATGTTGCTGTCCTCGGCTTGTGAAGCTCAGTGTAGCGCCTCTGCGGAAAATTGTACGGCATGAGGCGATAAATCCGTCTGCGGCTAATCCTTCTTTGTAGACGGATTATATTTCTCTCTCTGCTCTACTGCCGTTGGCGCAACCTTTGACACGAGGTTTATCACAACCAAGCTGAAGAGAGGCTTAATACCAATACCGATACCTAAATACATTGTTTGCGGAACGCTGCGGAACTCCATCGATAATGATGGGCCGAAAGTGCGAAGTGCGAACTACGCGGCGTAGGCGACTTAGCTGGTTTTTGTTGTCTTCGGTTTCGGCCGAGAGCGATCGCATATCGCGCACCTCGCCGGTGTCGGTTACATCGAAAATAAGATCGGCGTAGTCAGAGTCTAACGGTTCGTCTGTCTGCCGAACGGCATCTAACTCGTAGCCCTTTTTCTGCTCGCCCACAAAACTTGGCATTGGCACGACGCGCCCGAAATAGGCTTTGTGTAGGGCGTCGGCATTGGGCTGATTCGCAAGGAGGCGCCACGCTTTGCCGTACTGTTCTTCGGCCGCGCGGCGGCGACCGAAGAGGAGATACCAATCGGCTAGATTGGTGAACGCATCGGCTAGCGCCAGGACATCGTCGCGCTTTTCTATCTCGTAGCGGAGAATCTCGTTCAGCGCTTGCGCGCCGCTCGCGAATCCTTTGGACTCGTAACTGCTAGGCTGCCCTAGATGAACTCGGTTGACCTCCATTTCGTTACGAAATTGTGGTCGACCAAGATCGGCCATCATCTCTGGATTACGCGACAAAAGGTATGAAGAATTAGCGATGCCGCGCAGGTAAGTCACAAACCTTTCGTCCTGCGGCCCGAAATGCGTTTTCACCATTATTGCGGCTGCATTCCAAAACATTAGCGCGTTATTCAGCCGCATGCCGAGGGCTTCGCCGTGACCTAGATGAAAGGCGCGAAGATTCCATTCGGCAATACTGTTCAGCACCGGAATAAGCCGTGGGTCGCGCGTGCCGTAAGCACGTCGCTGAATATAATACAGATACTCAAACGTGAGGTCGGCGTCTTGCCATTGGTCCAGCGCAAGATAGCTTTGGATTTTACTCTCGATAGCGGACACCTGTTCAACAGTGTGCAAGCCTAAATTAATCCGATTAATATGAATCGCTCGGTCGAAAACTTTTATCGCCTCTTCGTGCGAGCCTTGTTGCTGCAATAACGTGCCCAGCGAGGTGAGCTCTTCGACTAAACCATCGTTCCACGCACCCCCATCGCCCTCTAGGTCTGCGATGACCGCATTGTAGTTACCGATGGCTTCTAAGCGGGCTATCGCCGCTTCCGACTCAGCCGCCATCATCTCTGCCAAAGAATCTGCGCGAGACGCCTCCTCTTCAAAAGAAACGACTTGGTTTGACGAGGTTGCCAGAAGCACTTGATTCGCTAACCTGACGCCAACGCCGCCGCGAATGAGAGGCGAGCGGCCTGCAATAGTGTAATCGCGTGCGGGGTTTTGAAAACTGCGTTTGAGTGTCCACAGCCGAGTCGAACTCGCCAAACTAATCGCAAGGTCTACGGGAATATTGCGCGGGAAAGGGTTCGCCATAATCAGTGGCTGAGGGTCACTGATATACTTTAGCTCTGACTGAGAACGAATTTTTAGTGGCGCAGGATTGTCTTGCTCGGCGCCTTCTAGACTGGCTAGCTCGGTCAGATTGGCTGGCTCGACTGGTTCGGTCTGTTCTGCTAATTGGGCTTTTTCTGGTTCGGCGCTGTTGCCCGCGCCAGACGCTGCGGGTACCACGTGCGTTGTGCTTTCGGTGGTTGCTGTTGCGCTAGACTCCTGCGCGAGCGCGATACTTGCGGCGCCCGCTAGCAACAAACCCACAGCGGCTGCGCGCAGAACCACTGTGGCTCCGTTGGCCAATCGGTTGACGCGAACCCGACGGTCAAACACGCTCCCTGCCCTTGATGATAAGGACAGCACAGTGGCTTGCTCGAGTCTGGCGAGTAGATTCAGCATTGGGGGGGTTTTGACCCTGCCTCAACTTGGGTTAGTTAATTTGTGACTGACTAGCCATTACGACCGAGCGCAGCGCTGGGATCAGCTGCCACAATTCGATCTATCACTCGTTTTCTTCAGTCTTTTATACACTTAGGGGATTTGGGTGTAAACGACAGCCTTCGTGTTTGCGAAGCTCGATATTCCCGATCGCGTCACGTTTTGCGCACCATCCCGGTGCAACAAAGGTGGTGGCGGCCAGCTCGATGATCACCAACGGCCCTTCTCGTTCGTGCTCGTCTAATGCCTCGCGTCGAATACTCGGATAGGCGCTGTCGCCATACGTCGCCGCAGGGCTGGCTATGTCTTTGGAGTGGACCTTGTTAGCAGCAGATTTAGTGCTTCGGTTTGTGTTTTCGGAGTCGGCACGCGGCAGAACCAGCTCCATGCCCTGCGCCGTGACTGCCGAGCGCAGATTAACCAGCTCGAGCTCGGTGTCGTGATCGTAGCCAAAGCGCTGGCGATGCAGGGCGACAAAGGCCTGCTTTGCCTGCGCGCGCGAGTGCCAGGGCACATTGAGCGTATAGGATTGTCCTTTGTAGCGCAGGTCGACACTGGGCTTTGCAGCTAGGGGGCCCTGAGCGCCTTCGGCGGTAAGCTCCCTGCCCTGTGCCTCGAGTTCGGCTAAACCATTCTCGATTTCGGCGTCGGTAAGATCGCTAAGCAAGGCGGTCGCCGTGCGCGAAAGCTGGCGCCCGGGCTGCGCGACAATCATGCCGAGCGCCGACAGCACGCCGCCGTGAATAGGCACGAGCGCACGCGTCATGTTCATCGCCTCGGCAAGCGCGCAGACGTGCAAGCCGCCCGCCCCGCCAAAGCTGGTCAGGGTAAAGTCCTGCGGGTTGTAACCGCGATTGACCGAGATGAGCCGAATCGCCGCCGCGATTTGCTCGTTGGCAACGGCAAGCACACCCTCGGCCGCCGTGTTAGCGTCGACGCCCATCGCCGCACCCAGCCTCTCGAGTGCCCCCAATGCCGCAGCACTATCGAGTGCTAGCCCACCGGCGAGCGTGGAACTGGGGTCTATTCGGCCGAGCACCACATGCGCATCGGTTACGGTCACCTGCTTGCCGCCCTGTCCATAACACACGGGCCCAGGAACCGCCCCCGCCGAACGGGGACCAACCTGCAGCATGCCGCCGGTGTCGAGCGCCGCTATCGAGCCGCCGCCCGCGCCGATCGTGTGCATGTCGACCATCGGCACGCCTACGGGCAGATCGGCGATCGTGCCTTCGTTTGTAGTGACCGGTGCGCCGTCTAGCAACGCGACATCGGTAGACGTGCCGCCCATGTCGAAGCTAATAAAGCGGCTTGTGCCCGTCTGCAAGCCAAGTGCATGGAGTGCGGTCAGGCCGCCCGCTGGGCCAGAAAGCAGCAGATTAACCGCGGTACGCGACGCCTTGTCGGCGGCGATCGTTTCGCCGCTTGATTGCATTATTTGTAGCGAATTGCCGCTTAATTCTTTTAAAAGCATCGACAAGTATCTATAAACGATGGGGCCAAGCGAGGCATTTAGCCAAGTGGCGACACCACGCTCGTATTCTTTGTATTCAGGCAAAACCCGCGACGAACGGCTCACCAATACTTCGGGCAGCGCCCGCTCGATGGCCGCCTCGATGCGCTGCTCGTGTGCCGGCGCTAAAAAGGAGAACAGCAAATTAATGGCCACGGCCTCGGGCTTGAGCGCGACGAGTTGCTGCACTAAATCCGCAATCGCCTCGTCGCTCAGTGCCTCGACTTGTGTTCCGTCGGCGGCAATACGCCCTTCGATCTCGAGGCATAGCTCGCGCGGTACTTTGACCCGCGCAGGCGCAGGCTCGAGTGCGTAAAGTGCAGGGCGCGTCTGACGCGCAATCTCGAGCATGTCGGCAAACCCTGTGTTGGTGACAAACGCCGTCCGTGCGCCTTTACCCTCGAGCGCCGCATTGGTTGCAACCGTGCTGCCGTGCACAATATGCAGGGCACCGTTATCGAGCGCTGCCTGCAAACCCATCTCGCGAATACCGCTTAGTATTGCCTGCTCGGGCGCCGCCGGACTCGACAGCGTTTTGTGTATGCGAATACTCACTTCTTTTTCGGCATCGATCTCGACACAGACGAAGTCGGTAAAGGTGCCCCCGGCATCGATGCCGAGTAGAATGCGAGATGAGGAAGGCTGAGTGGCAGACGACATATAAAGGCGAGTTCCGCGTATTATCGAGCGCCGAGTATCGCATAAACCACTTAACGATGAGCAAGCGCGATTGCAACCGGTGCAATGAATAACCGGTGAACTAATTAGGAGGCGCTTTGCCAGAATTACCCGAAGTTGAAACAACCCGCCGCGGTATTGAGCCCCACGTTGAAGGCAAGCGAATTACCAAAATGGTGGTTCGTGAACGCCGACTTCGCTGGCCCATACCTGCATCGCTTGAGGCGCGGCTCGCTGGTCAGACAGTCGACGGCGTAGAAAGGCGAGGTAAGTATTTACTCCTTCGCATCGGTGACGGCAGCCTTATCGTGCACCTCGGAATGTCGGGCAGCCTTCGTGTGCTCGAACCCGGCACACAGCAGCCTCTTAAGAAACACGATCACGTAGAACTGGTGTTCGATGACAACACCGTTTTGCGCTATCACGACCCGCGGCGCTTTGGCTGCATTCTGTGGCAAGACGATCCGGTGAGTGATCACCCGCTTATCGAGACGCTGGGCCCCGAACCGCTGGACGAAGACTTTAACGCCCGAGCGCTGTTCGCGCGCAGCCGCGGGCGCAAGGCACCGGTAAAAACTTTCATCATGGACAGCAAGGTAGTGGTGGGAGTGGGGAATATTTACGCCAACGAATCGCTTTTCTTCGCTGGGATTAATCCGCAGCGCGCCGCTGGCAACGTGTCACTTGCGCGCTACGAAAAACTAGTCGAGTGTATTAAGCGCGTGCTCGCGAGGGCGATTGAGGTGGGCGGCACTACCCTGCGCGACTTTACCGGCAGCGACGGCCAGCCGGGTTATTTTGCCCAGTCGCTGCAGGTTTATGGGCGCACAGGGTTGCCTTGCAACAACTGCAAGGCGCCTTTAAAAGAGGTGAGACTAGGGCAGCGCAGCACGGTGTACTGCACGCGGTGTCAGCGCTAAACGCGCGAGTAGGCCTTCATCGCTTCGACTACGGCCGGGTGCGCGAACTTAGAGATGTCGCCACCGTAGGACGAGATCTCTCGCACGAGCGTCGACGAGATATACGACAGGTGCTCGGCAGGCGCGAGAAACACCGTTTCGATGCTGGGGTCGAGCACGCGGTTCATGCCCACGAGCTGAAACTCATATTCAAAGTCGGCCACGGTACGCAGGCCGCGCAAAATGATTTTCGAATCGACCTCTTGTACAAACTGAATCAGCAGGCTTTCGAATGAGCGCACCTCAACGTTGGGCAGGTGGCCTAACACCTCCTGCGCAAGTTCGACGCGTTGCTCGGTTGGCATTGCGCTGCTTTTCTGTCGGTTAGAACCCACAACGCCGACGATAATATGATCGAAAAGCCCCGCTGCGCGCTCCACAAGGTCGGTGTGACCATTGGTGATTGGGTTGAATGTTCCGGGGTACACGGCAATTTTCATAAATTCTCTCTTGTGGGCGTCTCGTCGGTCTTATTATTAGTTGAGTGTTTTCTCGACCAAGGTCGCCGCATTCTAGCGAATCGGCTGGCGGGGCTCAATCGCGGGTATTGCAGGCATTTTAAGCCACCACAGCCCTAGTCCGAGCTTAATAGAAAGCGTGCGATTTGCTGTTCGAGCCACGCGCGATTGCCGCGCGCGATAAAGCCTACGTGTCCGCCTCGGTCGGACAATTGCAATTCGGTCGCGCTCCCGAGGTCTTCTTGCGACGGCAATGCCTCGGGCGGAATAAGCGGGTCGTCGGCGCTTTGAATGAGTAGTATGCGCGCGCTGATGCTTTTTAGCTTTGGACCGCTGCTGCAGCGCGCGTAATAATCGTCGGCGTTTGCAAAACCATGGAGCGGCGCGGTTAGCTGATCGTCGAAGCGCCAAATACTGGTTAGATCGACCGCCTCATTGAGCAGGCCGCGCAGGGTTATCGCCGCGTCAAACGCCAGTGGATTACCCAAGCTTGCCAGAGTCTCGAGGTGTTCGACTTTGTTGATGAAATCTCGATTAAGCAGTTTGACAAAATAGTCGCCGTAAAATGCACTCGTGCCGCCGAGCATCGCGCGCGAACAATCTGCTAGCTGAAAAGGAGTCGACACGGCAACGGCTCGACAGGTTGATGCGGCAGGCACTGCGGTACTGTGCGACTCTTGTTCACCTTTTTCTGCAAGCCAGTTGAGCAACACGCTGGCGCCAAGTGAGTAACCCGCAAATAAAAAGTGATGCGCCGGATATTGTTCCTGCAAGATATTGAACACTTCGTCTAAATCTTCGGTCGCACCCGAATGATACGCGCGCGCGAGTCGATTAAACTCTCCACTGCAACCACGAAAATTGATCGCGACCGACGCCACGCTCGATAAGGCAAGTTCGCGTTGGAGCTCAATTATATAGGGCGATTGCGACGACCCGCAAAGCCCATGCAATAGCACGACAATCCGATGTCTCGACGAATCACCCTGTGCAGGCCCTGCCCAGTCGATATCGATGAAGTCGCCATCGGCTAGTTCTATGCGTTCGCGAAACTGTTCGAACACGGCCAGCGGTGCAAACCTTCGCCATAAAGTTTGTGCGTGCGCATTACTCGCAAGAAGCGGCGGTTTGAATGTGTTGGTGCTGTATGACATAGACTTTTTCTGATTGTTTGAATCGCGGCTAAGCCGAACGGAAACCTAGAGCGCTTGTAACAGCGTGGAGTGGACTGCCCCTGCCCGTTTGATTTTACGGCCGGTCCAGTTAGAAGGCAGCTTGGCTTCGTCGAGCGGTTCGGCCGACTCGATATAGACCAGTGCGCCGGGTGCGAGACAGCCCGACTCAGCAAGCGTGTGCGCGGCCTCGTAGTGCTGATTCGCATCGAAAGGCGGATCTAGAAAAACAAGATCGAAGCGCTGCTTGCCTGCATCCCGCCTGAGCCAGGTGAGCGCGTCGGCCTCGATAATTTGTACCGTGGTTGTTGCCAGTGCATCGCGGTTATCGCGCAACGCGTTGGCAGCAGGCTTTGCCTTCTCTACCATCACCACACTCGACGCGCCCCGCGAGGCGGCCTCGAAGCCGAGCGCGCCGCTGCCGGCGAATAGGTCGAGTACTCGGGCAGCGGGGATCGCCATCTGTAGCCAATTAAATAGCGTCTCGCGGACACGATCGGCGCTGGGACGGAGACCGGCGGCATCGGGAAAGCTAATTTTACGGCTGCGAAGCTCGCCGCCAATAATGCGGACGCTGCCGCCGGGTCGTTTTTTACTTGTGCTCATCGGCTAAGTGTAACCGCGATGGCTGCGCTACACAGCATCGCAGTGCGATTGCGGGTTTGAAAAGTGATAACATAGCGGCCTTAGATTCCTGCCGCCGCGCCCTTCGCTTGGCAGCACGGCACCCTTCGGCAATCAGCGACTAGAGACTTTACGATGTTCGGCTTTGATAAAAAGAAACGTGTACAGGAAGAACAAGATGCCGAGGCTGCGGATTCGGTTGTCGATGCAGTTGTCGATTCGGGTGTGGATGCAAATGTCGAGAGTCAGGCCAATGAGCAGGCTCAGGCGCCGAGCGACTTAGCGGTTGAAGAGCCATCGGAAGAACCCAGCAAACGCGGCTTTTTCGGCCGGCTGCGCGACGGGCTCAGTCGCACCCGAAGCAAACTTAGCGATGGCCTCGGCGCAGTGGTGCTTGGGCGTAAAGAAGTCGATGCCTCGCTGCTCGAAGAGGTCGAGACGCAGCTGCTGACCGCCGATGTAGGACTCGAAGCCACCGACGCCATTATCGACGGCCTTCGCGCGCGTCTCGGGCGCAAACAACTCGCCGACGCAGACCAGTTTATGGCCGCTCTTCGCGAGGAGCTGCGCGCAATACTAGCCCCCTGCGACAAACCGCTGGTTATCGACACGAGCAAAAAGCCTTTCGTTATTTTGATGGTCGGGGTTAACGGCGTCGGCAAAACCACGACAATCGGCAAGCTTGCTAAGCGCTATCAGAGCGAAGGCCATAGTGTGATGCTCGCAGCGGGCGACACTTTCCGCGCCGCGGCGGTCGAGCAGCTGCAGGTATGGGGAGAGCGCAATGCCGTGCCGGTCGTGGCTCAGGACACCGGATCGGACAGTGCCTCGGTTATCTTCGACGCTTACCAATCTGCCAAAGCCAAAGGCGTGGATATACTCATCGCCGACACCGCGGGCAGGCTGCACACAAAAGACAATCTCATGACCGAACTCGAGAAGATTGTACGGGTCTTAAAGAAGCAAGACCCGCGCCTGCCCGACGAGATTCTGCTCGTGCTCGACTCGACCACTGGCCAAAATGCGCTGGCTCAGGCGGATAGTTTTCATAAATCGACTACTCTCACCGGTTTGGCGCTGACCAAACTCGACGGCAGTGCGAAGGGCGGCGTCGCCTTTGCCCTCGCGAAGCGCCTGGGTATTCCGCTCAGGTTTATCGGCATTGGCGAGCAGATCGACGATCTTAGGCCCTTTAACGCGCATGATTTCGTCGCAGCGCTGTTTGGCGACGAGGAAAATCGAGACAGCTAACCCGCCTCAGTCTGCCGGATTCACAAAAGAAAGCGACCGAGAGTTAACGACAGAAACAGCCAGCGAGGAGCCAAGGGCTAGGCCCTTTAACCGGATGATTGCATTCGACAGAGTTAGCAAACGCTACCCTAGCGGTCAGCAAGCACTCGCCAACCTGAGCTTCACGATCTCGCGCGGCGAGTTCGCGTTTATTACTGGCCACTCCGGGGCCGGCAAAAGCACGCTGCTCAAGCTTGTGCTCGGTATCGAAAGGCCAAGTGGCGGATCACTTGTCGTTAACGGTCACGATCTAATGGCAATGTCACCCAACAAACTGCCTTCTTACCGCAGACAGATTGGCACTGTGTTTCAAGACCATCAGCTGCTCAACGACCGCAGTGTGTTCGACAACGTCGCCCTGCCGCTCGAGATCTCGGGTCTCGATCCACGTGAGGGCAAGCGTCGCGTTCGTGCTGCGCTCGATAAGGTCGGGCTTTTATTGAAAGAGAGGATGTCGCCGATGGCGTTGTCTGGCGGCGAGCAGCAACGCGTGGGAATCGCCCGCGCCATAGTAAACACTCCGCGTATAATTTTGGCAGACGAGCCCACCGGTAATCTCGACCCCGAACTTTCGGCTGAGATTATGGCGCTGTTCGCTCAGTTTATGAGCGTTGGCGTTAGCCTGTTAATGGCGAGCCACGACCGGGCGCTAATCGATGGTTTGGGTTACCGTATTCTCACACTCGAAGAAGGCAGACTCAGCAGCGAAGCAACCCCTCACATCAAAGGCACGGCCACAAATGAGTACTAAGCCCGCAGCAACCGCAAGCCTGAAACGCGTGGGGCGGCTGGCCGAGCATCGCCGCGAATCCGCGCGCGCCTTTTTGCGATTGCGCGCGGCGCCGGTTGCGACCTTGGTCACACTGCTGGTGATCGGTATCGCATTGCTCCTCCCTTCGCTGTTAAACCACCTTCAGCGCGCGCTGACTAGTGGCGTTTTAGCGCTGCAGTCGGAGCCAAGCATTAGTGTCTATCTTGAGCTTAAAGCCAGTAAAGACGATGCTTTACGAGTAAGTGAACATATACTTCAGTTGACAGACGTGGACGCGATAGAAGTCATTACACCTCCCCAGGCGCTCGCGCAATTGGGTGAGACTGCCGGCCTTGATCGAGATTTTTTAGCCACATTTAATGATGAAGTAAGCGGTCTCTTAACAAATCAGAGTTCTGCCTCACCTACCAAACCCCGCAATCCGCTTCCAACAACCCTTGTCGTCACCCCAAGCGCGAGTAAGGACAGCTCGGAGACGGTTGCTGACACAGCCGAGCGACTCGCTACCGAGATACGCGCAATCGACTCTGTTGACAGCGTAACTGCCGAAGGCGCTTGGCTGACGCGTTTGCACGCACTCGCCCAGATCATCCGCCGCTCGGCGCAGCTGCTCGCAGCGCTTATGGCGATCGGGCTGCTTGCGGCCATTGGCAATACCGTGCGGCTTTCGGTCGAACAGCGTCGGGACGAGATTCGAGTCAGCAAGCTTATCGGCGCGAGTAATGGGTATATCGCGCGACCCTTCTTGTATGCCGGATTGTTTCTAGGCTTAGGCGGCGGGCTGGTGGCATGGCTACTGCAGCTGGTGGTAGTTGGGCTAGTAGGTCACGAAGTTAATCAGTTCTTAGCGCTCTACACGGCGCAGGCGAACAGCCTGGCAGTATCACAGATCGCTCTTTTTGCGCAGCAAGCCGCGCAAGACCTTGGCCTGTTGCTTGGCACTGGCGCGGCCCTCGGTTGGCTAGCCGCCTTGGTCGCTAGCCACAGGGCTATCGCCGCCTGCGAGCCTTAAACTAACCCTTGAAATTTAACGTATAAACCCAATATTAAAGACAGACCTTAATCCAAGTTACTACCTGTCTCTTATACACATCTCCGAGCCCACG